>Ga0307990_1000556_pt1 | contig 33125 bp, 29 predicted proteins | sample EllFjometagen129_FD_203168 | JGI IMG/M metagenome (GOLD analysis project Ga0307990, IMG submission 203168) | Marine microbial communities from Ellis Fjord, Antarctic Ocean - #129 | ecosystem: Environmental > Aquatic > Marine > Unclassified | place: Southern Ocean | collected 2014-10-08
CAGGCTACATTTGGAAAAAGGAAATCCTCAAATCTCATATGATTGCCCTGCGCGAGGTCTCGGAAAATTCAACCTCCGTGGGCAGCATTTTTGTGCATCTCGTGGACATCATCATCGTCGAGTCACGCCAAGCGGTAGCCTGGTCTTTGCTCGGAGTATTTCTTTTGGTTCTCCTTGATTTTCGCAGACCGCTCACGGCGCTGATTTCTCTGATACCGCTGATCCTCGCCGCAATCTGGATGGTGGGAACGATGAAGCTTTTGGACATCAAGTTCAATCTCATCAACGTGGCGATGATCCCGCTGATCATCGGGATCGGCATTGATGATGGAGTGCATATTATTCACCGGTATCGCGGCGAGGTAAAAAACAGAATCCACCGGGCCGTCCAACTGACCGGTCGTGCCGTTGTCCTGACCTCGATCACCACCATGTCCGGTTTTGGCTCGCTGGGTTTCGCCTCCTACATCCTGGTCGCTTCTCTCGGATGGGTGTTGGTCATCGGCGTGTTTTATTGCATGCTCGCCAGCGTAGTTGTCCTGCCGGCGCTGATGAGCCTGCTGGAAAAGAGAATAAATATTTGAGTATGAAGTATGAAGTGCGAACAAGGGCAAACGCTATGCCAACAACTTGGGCGACTTGCCTGTTGTCATCCATTTTCTCTTTGGGCAGATGGGCCGGATGCCATCTCCGATACTCAGACTTCATACCTCATACTTCATACTTCATACCTTTAACCCTGTCCGGTTAGTTCGGAGTCAATTGATGTCCAGCATTTTGTTTGAAGAATCCACGGAGCTTTTTGGTCCATACCGGATTGCGCGCATGAAGTCCGAACAGGTTTCTGCGGCAGTCTCCATTATGCTCACGTCGGAGCCATGGGAAAGCTATGGCTTCACGCCGCCAACCGTCGAAAATTTCATCAAGGGATGCGTGGACGCCGGCATGACAAGAGCTGTGCTGTTTAAAGAAAATGAAGCCAGCGGAGCCATTCGGGAACAAGTCGTCGGCATCGTCATCATTCAACCGGGTTTTTTGGGCGGGCGTTTTCTGGAAATCCTCGCCATCGCCGAGCCGCATCGCGGAAAAGGCGTCGGGGCGAAGATCATTGAGGCGATCTGCGCAGAGTGTCCGCCGAATATCCGTGATCTTTTCGTTTTAGCGGCGAAAAATAACCTCAATGCCGTCAAATTCTACAAAAAACTGGGATTTGTCGATGTCGGCGAGCTTCCCGGATTAATCCTTCCCGACAAAACCGAGCGCCTGATCTGGCTGCGTTTTAGAGATTGAATGAGCCGGCCCGGCTAAACAACAGATTCTTTGTCCCACCTCATGCGAAAGCGATTAGGCGTTGAGCTCGTACTTTGTTAATTGATGAAGTTCAATAAAAAATCGCCCAGGCCAAGTCCCGTGCGGAACAAATCGATCATGGGATCGACAGCGGGCACTTCGGGTTCGGCCAGCAATGCATCCGCCCAATCATCGAAATCGTAATCATCGTAATCGAGCATTCCGGAGAATTTGAAAACCTCGATTCTTCGAACGCCGGCGGCCTTGGCTGCGGCGGCGTCCGCCGCCAATTGATCGGGAGTATCATACCAGTTGTTGCCGTTCTGCCTAACAAGACCCAAATCCACGACGGCGGCGTCACCGAAGTGCTCCAGGGCGGTCAGGGCATATGTGTATACGAAATATGGCGAAGGATCGAAAATTCCGATGTAGTGCGCGTATTCCGTAGAGTACGTGCAGGGAGCCACGCGGTCCCAATCGATTCCGCTCATGGGAGAATTGCAGACATCTTGAATGTCCGTATCACCGTCGCCCAAATCATCCAATAGCAGTGGATAGGTGGTTATCTGGACTTCATAACCGCGATTTTGCAGATCGGCGACGATGACCTGATATTGCGCCACCGAATCCACGAACATATCCCGATCCAAAGTGCCCTCCACGATATCAAAAAGCAGGGCGTAATCCCTGGCGGCCCAGGCATCCTGAATGTCATGGTCGAGCGGTTCTCCCAGTTCCATGTTGACGGAGATGGTGTCTATGGCCGTCGAAACGGTTTCGGTCCAATCCAGCAGCGTGTTGACGTCCACCTCAAATGTGTCTGCGTTCAGTTCGTTGGGGAATCCGCCGCTGGAAGGATGAGGGCAAAGCGTGATGGGGATGCCCAGAGTTTCCGCCTGGGTCAGGACATCAATAAAATTCTGAGAGCCGATGCTTCCGATACCCGCGCCCAAATACAATCTGAAGCCGCGCGCGGCAATTTGAGGAAGATAGGGAAGGACCGCCGCGTGTGAGTATGTTTTTAGGCTGTATTCAAATTCGATGTCGTCGTCATCCACGTCATCGTCCACGTCATCGTTCACATCGTCATTCACATCATCGTCAACGTCGTCATCGATATCATCGTCGGCATCGTCATTGACGTCATCATTCACATCATCGTTGACATCGTCATCAACGTCGTCGTTCGCATCGTCATCCATTGCGTCGGCGCTGTCGTTGTTGTCATCGTCATCATCCCCGCAGGATACGAGAAATGGCATCGCAAATAGGCAAAGCGCCAGAATAATGAGTAGTCTGATTTGCGTTTTCATGATCGCTCCCATGGTTTCATCGTGTTTTAGTCCATTCCTTCCAGTAAAGCAGCCAGCATTTCGTCGTCCTTTCGTGCCTGGCTTTCGAAAATGTTTGCCGCTTTTTCCCCGTCTTTATCCTTTAGGGCGTCAAGCAATTCGCGGTACAAGGCCACGGAAGTTTTTGGATTGTCGGCCACTTCGAAGTAGACGCCTATGACTTTGGACATCACATCCCGGATCGTGTTTAAAATGAAAACGAAAATCCGGTTTTGGGCGGCTTTGGCTACCGCGTAGTAAAATGCAAAGTCCAGCTCTCCATTTTGCCTCAACGTAGGATCCGCCTGAACGATATCGTCATATGCTTTTGTCAAAGCGGCGGCGGATTCGGTATTCATATTCCGCGCGGCCATCTTTAGCATTATGTTGCCGACATGGATTCGCATCTCGGCCATGTCCAAAATGAGTTCCTTGCTGAGGTCGATTCCATTGTGGATCAGGAAGGATAAAAACTCGATTCCGGCGTGCGCGACGTAGTCCTGAACGTATATGCCACCCCCCTGCCGGATCAGCAGCATGCCCATGGCTTCCATTCTACGTAGCGCTTCGCGAAGGCTCGCCCGGTTGACGCCGAAGCGCACGGCGAGTTCGCGCTCGGTGGGCAATTTATCCCCGGGCCGGAAAACGCCATCGAGTATTTTTTCGGTCAACTGAACGAGAATCTCATCCGACACCCGGTTCTTGCCGACGGGCCGCAGGGTGGATAGTCGTCCTTCCTTGGATTCGGTTAAAATATTTTTCATGGGATCATGGGCTCCAGCCATGAATTTGGTCTTTCGTCGGTGATTTCAATGATTGGTATATTGGTACGACCAATCGCCCAATATTAATTTGGCCCACCTCGCATGTCAAGAGCGCCAAAGTATTCAAAAATGAGTTGTGTGCGTTAAGCTCTTCAAAAAACTGGGATTTGTCGATGTCGGCGAGCTTCCCGAATCAATCCTTCCCGACAAAACCGAGCGCCTGATCTGGCTGCGTTTTAGAGATTGACGGGCTATTTGCGCGGGTGGCAAGGACAAGACATTGTGAGCGTTAGCGAATAGTGCTTGTCCGTGTCATGTTTTTTTATTTGTAAAGCATTGGGCAATTACCCAAATCAACACGGACAAGCGCCCTCGCAGGCTCGGGCCTCAGAAGCTTGTCCATGCCACCCGCGCAAAGCGACGTTATTATTGACTTTGCCAATATCGCAAATAGCTCATTGAGCGATTCGGAAAAACTTAAATATCCGAAGCCGACCGAACGCGCTCGACCAAATCCCAGTGTTCGTTTCGTCCGATCTCGGACAAAGGCAGGCATTTCAAATTCGGGAAACGAACCAGGGCGTTCTGAATCCGCTTCGCGGAGTCAAGCATCACTCTCCGGGGAACTTTCTCGGACAAGACCGCGTCGTAAAGACCCCGTACAATTTCTTCCTGCCGCCGCACGTCGTGGCAGCACAGAAGAATGTCACATCCCGCCGATGTCGCCATCATTGCGGCGTCCGCCATGCCGTATTGATCCGCCACCGCCGCCATTTCCAGATCGTCGCTCACCACAAGACCGTCAAATGGAAACTCGCGGGCCATCGCAATGATGGCTGAAGAAAAGGTGGCCGGCAGGCTTTCATCGAAGGCGGGGTATTGGACGTGCGCCGTCATGATCGATGCAACGCCCGCCCGCGCCGCAGCCCTGAAAGGAATGAATTCCACTTCTGAAATTCGCCTCGCTTCACGCTCATCGACAGGCAACTCCACGTGGGAGTCGGCTCGCGTGTCGCCGTGTCCGGGAAAGTGTTTCGCGCACGCCATGACGCCTTCGGACTGAAAACCCCGTACGACGGCCTCAACATATTCGGCTGCTTCGGACGCATCGCCGGAAAAGGAACGTCTGCCGATGATTGGATTTTGTGAGCAGGTATTCAGGTCGGCGACCGGGGCGAAATTCCAGTCAACGCCGACGGCGCGAAGTTCGCGGGCATTAAAGCGGGCGAATGTTTGCGCGGTGGTCAGGTCGCCATACTGAACGAAGGAGGCCATGTCCGGCCAGATTGTGAAAGGCTCCTTGAATCGCTGGACCTTCCCGCCCTCCTGATCGACGCACACCCATAAGCGATCATGAACGCAAAGCTCCCGCAGTCTCACGACGAGTTCGCGAAGCTGCGCGGGTTCCTCGTAATTGCGCGTAAATAATATTACTCCACCCGCACCCAGTTCACGCAGGGCGAATCGGATTTCGTCGTTCACATCGAGTCCGTCGAATCCGACAATAAGGCGACGACCAATTTCAGAAATCTTCATGGATTGTCTCCGGTTTAATAACGCTTCGCCGTCGGCGTCTAGGGGAAGACATAGGACTCGGGAAACAGTTCGCCAATGGTCGCTACGCGGATCGAATCCGGTGATTCGTAAAGTAGAATTTTCAGGGCGGGAGCAAATTCGGCGAGCATCTGTCGGCACAGGCCGCAGGGGACGATGCCGGGGCGCTTGGGGGCATACACGGCCAGAGTTTTGAAATCCCGTGCGCCCGCGGCCAGCGCTGCCAAGAGAGCGACTCGCTCGGCGCAGAAAACCTGCAGAACCGACGGCGATTCAATGTTGCAGCCGCGAAACACGCGCCCGTCCGCGCAAAGCAATGCGGCGCCGACGGGAAAACCGGAGACGGCCGACAGAGCATTTTCCGTGGCGGCGATGGCTTCTTTCATGAGTTTGAGGTCTGTCATGGAAAAAGTCCGATAAGTTGAATGATGATTTTGGCAAAATTTCCGGCGCCGGTTTCGGCGGCTTTGAGAACATGGCTGTGGGAAAGTCCTTCGCCAGAGCGCCTGACTTCATTGGCCACCATGTCCAAAGCCGCGATACGCAAACCGAAGTAGTGCGCCGCGATGGCCTCCGGGATGGTGCTCATAGACACCAGGTCGGCGCCGAAGCCCCTAATCATTCGCCTTTCGGCGGGTGTTTCATAGATGGGGCCAGACACGGCGGCGGCGATCCCCCGGTGCAGCCTGACGCCAATGGAATCGGCATAGCTCCGCAATTTTTCTTCAAAACCAATATCGTACATCCCATCCATATCCAGGAAGGGCGATTTCGATGGATCGAAGGGGCGTCTGTCGGTGCCGGTGAAAGCTTCGAAAAGCGGATTCGTGCCCATGAGATTGATCTGGTCTTCAATGATGACAAGGTCGCCCGCGCGGTAGTTGGGATTTAGAGCCCCGGCGCTGCTGGTGAGAATAATGCCGCGTGCGCCCAGTCCGTGCGCCACCTGCGCCGGCAGCGTCGCCTCGTGCATGGCGGCGCCTTCGTAAAGATGTGCGCGACCGGCGAAGATGAGCACGGATTTTCCGCCCAAACTGCCGAAAACGAGATACCCTCTGTGCCCGGCGACGCGCGTCGTGATAAAATCCGGGATTTCATCATAGGAAATCGACACGGCGTCCTCAACCTTATCGGCCAGGTCGGACAATCCGCTGCCTAAAACCAATACCAGTTCGGGAGTATTGGGAACAAACTTTTTGATAGCGGCAACGATGGAATCAAATGAAGGATGGAAAATCATGTTGATGCTTTGATGAGCCTTAGCTCATGGGATAACCCTCGCGCCCGGTCAATAAGCGCTTTGTCGCCATCAGAAACCGCACGATCCGCTCTCCAAAGGACTTGGCTTTGAAGACCTCGACGTTGATCACGTCGCGGTCGGCGTTGGCCTCAATGTGTGTTCTGTATTCCTGGATAACAGGCGCGGGGTCGAGTTTTAAAATTTCACAGTAGCTTTTAATGAATCCTTTGACATAGATCGGTTCGGGAAGATTCGAGATATCCTCGTTTTCCAATGCGTCCAGATATGTAAGATGAACTTTTGTGGTCTGACAAATGTCCTGCAGACTGTAACCGCTCTGCTGCCTAACAGCACGCAGGTACGCCCCAAAACCAACGATATTGCCCGAGTCTTGAGAATCCGTTTCCGGCGCCATTTTCAATTCAGCGACCATGAATCTCCTTCTCGCTGCGGCGAATACTCGCCAAATACTCAAAATATCAAAAACGACCACTATTCCAAGAGGTTCAGATACTCCTGCGCCTGCGCGCCCAATTTGCCCGTCGGATCGACTTGCAGCACTTTCAGGAAATGCTCACGCGCTTTGACCTGATTGCTCTTTTTGAGCATGCAGATGCCCATGTCCAGGTTGGCTTCTGGGTAAAATGGGGCCTGCTTAAAAACATATCCCAATTGCAAAATGGCATCGTCGATTCGATTGGTGGCCATATAAACCTTGGCCAGATTGTCATAAGCAATAAGGTATTTCCGGTCCCGTTTAATGACTTCCTTGAAGTGTTTTTCCGCCACCACGTAATCCTGCATCTTAAAATGCGCCCATCCCAAGGAATTTAAAGTGTTGGCCTGATTTCGGTAGGTGTCGTTCGTCAAAGCCTCGTTGAACTGACTGACGGCTTCCGGATAGCGTCCCAGATAAAGGTAGAGGGTTCCGAGATTATGGCGCGCGTCGGAATATGCCGGATCGAGTTCTATGGCTTTTTTATAGGCTGCTTCCGATTTTTCAAAACGTTCCTTATGATAATAAAGTAACCCCAGGCCGTTTTGGATTTCCGCACTGTAGGGGTCGAGTTTCGAAGCCTCCAGCATCTCTCCAATGGCCTGTGGTCCCTTGTCGGATTTGAAAAAAGCCATGGCCAGATCGTAGCTCGACTTCGCATCCTTCTGTTTAGCCAAACTGACCGACAGTTTTTTATTGCCGCAACCGACGGTGACGGCCACGGCGACTACGATAAATAAAACTAATGTATTAATTAAAGTATCGCGCATTAAACATCCGATTTTGAAGCAGAATCACTCAACATCTAGTAGCATCGACCAGGAACGGTGTCAACATTTTGTGTCATCGGAAAATTTATTATTTGAAAGATATTTTCGAAAAATGCCGAATGGCGACATCGAAACTTAGTGCCCTTCAGATCCGCTTCGTGAAAAGCTCCTTGAGAAATGTTTATTCTCGATAGCTTCACCCACAGGGAACAGCATTCCCCGCTTTTTCACCTTCCACTCAGATTCACTCTGGTATTTATTAGTATTGAGAAACTGCGACTGCCTTGTTAATGGATTTATTTTCCCCGGTAGATTTTTTAAAGCGACCCGGAATCGGAATGGAGAATTGGTGTTTTAAGGTTTTTTGAAAACAGCGTGAATGCTGCGCAGGCTTTGCGCCGTCATGATTTCTCGGCTCACCTGCGTTAATCCTTCGGAAACGAAGGAATAGGCGATGAGATCCAATTCCTTTGAATCGGGTTTTTCCGTGGGACTTAATTCCCAAAAATAGTATAGCAAGGCGCCGTTTTTCATAGCTTTGATAAGTGTCGTAAGGCATTTTCGACCATTGCCGGAAAAGATTGTTTCACCGTCCGGGGACCGGCGTGCGTTGAATGCGGAGGTATTAATGACAACGGCGATATCAAGGCTTTCCGTCGGCAAATGCACATCCGACATGGTCGAATGAACCGATCCGATGCGCTCGGCGTCAGGCGCTTTCAAGGATTTGATCAAAAAGTCCAGAAAATCCAGGGAGGTTTTGTCGATGTCGACTGCGTAAAGATATTTAAAAGGGATTCGCGCTTTCAGTATTGCCGATTCAAACAAACCCGTGCCGCAGCCGATATCGCCAATCACATCCGTCGCGTTGATGGACATGACGCGTAAATACTCCGCGAAGATTTCCCCTTGAAAAAAAAGACCACTCACGGATTTGCCGTTTGCAATCTGGTCGGAAACCATTTTTTTGTATCTGGCAAGCGCCTTCTCGTCGGGCTTCAACCTGAAAAAATTTCTGGGTATCAACTCCGTTGACATTTCGGTGGCCGCGGGCGGCGGCTGGTCGTAAGAAAGAGGTTTTTTTTCACAACCGGCACAAACGATGAGAATACTCAAAATCACCCAAGTAAAAATGGTCGTCAATCTTTTCCCAAAACTTGATCGCATGATTTCCATTTAGCCTTGTTGCGATGTGAATTCCGAAAGTTTTGCCAGTGGCGCGGCACAATTACGGCGGGCACAATCCGTCATTGGGATGCTTTTCGTCCCGCGGCGCGATGACGACGCGCCCCCAGTCCATGATCCCTTCCTGAATATCAAACTGAAATCTCGCCGTCCCCCTGACAAGTTCATTTTGCTCGAAATACCCCATGAGATCCTGATCGATACGGACGGTCTTCCAGTCAGGATCCAGCTTCCATATCAATTCAGCGAGCCAGACCACATCGTTTTTATAGTGCTTGATTGTCGGCGTCAACGCACGGCCATCTTGCGTCGCCGTGAATGATTTTTCGCCTATGATTGGCTGTATCTTGCGATTAACTCTGATGCGTATGCCCATTGTAGGAGACTCATAGCGCATAGCGCCCACTCTTCTCACAATCATATAGTCCGCCTCTCTCGTGCAACGTTCAAAGGGACACAGATGATCGAAGCGCTCTTTTCCCAGATAATAATATTGCACTTCGCAGTATTTTGAATCAATCCCTAAAGGCTCCGGTGATTTTCGGACTGATTCCGACTGATCCGGGAAAGCCTTTTCGGCAACCTCGCCTCGGTCCATCTTCGCTTTGCACGCGGGGGCGAAAAACAATGCCATCACAGTGAAAAGAACGTAAATAGGCCTCCCTTTTTTCACCATCGCCCAAAATGCCTTTTTTCTGCGAACGCGCGAAGCTTTTGGCATGTTCACATTCAAAAATCCATTGAAAAGTTCAGATTCATTGAGTGATGCGATGAGTCCCATTCTCCGAGTCCCCACCTCTCGCTGACGAGGTCGCCGTATTCGTAGGCTAGGTCGATCATCCCCGCGTCGGTGAAGGCGTACCGCAGTTCCATGCCGCCTTTTTGGTAGGTGTAGGTCCAGCCGGGCAGAAATCGGTCAATCTGCCAGGAATAATGAACTGATGTTCGCAATTCAGGAGTGATCCAGGCCTTTGTTTCAAAGTAAAACTGCTTGGCGTTGCCGCCGATGTGATGACCGATGTTTTCACCTTTGTAGGTATATCCTGATGGGAATTTCCAGTGTTTATAATAGAAATATGAGCGTGGATCATCCCATACTGTAACTGTATCCGTATGTTCCGCATGAAATTCAATGCGCCCAAGATCCACCATCAAACCGTATATCTGGGCGCGCATGGATGGTCTGATATAATAATCTCGGCCCATAATTTCCTCCCACCACAGCATCTCCATGCCAAGTTCATAGTAAATGGCCAGGAGATTTATGGGAGTCCACCGGCGCAACTGCGTGATGGGCAGGCGCCAATCGACGGCGCCTTTTTGATCCAAATTCAATTCAGTGGTGTCATGTTCCTTGCGCGCCGACCATATCGTCTCAATATCGTACCATTTTGGACTGTACGCGTTTTCTCCACCCGACATCAGCACGCGCGTGGCCCCGAGTTCGATGAACTCAAAAGGGTAAATCGAAACCCTGATCCCCGATAGATCCGGTTTCGGATTATATCTTTCTTTTTCGAGTTGCGTGATGAAAGCCGCCAGGTTGATCGGGCCGAGGTATTTGAAATACCAGGGCAGCGTGAATGGGGCAAAATTCGACAGCTTGATTAAATCGAAGGCGGGCGCGTTATTAGTGAGCATAAGAGTGCCATCGTAACCCGATCCCCACCACATATGGTCTCGTCCGACCTCAATCTCCACATTGAAAAGCTGGATTTTCCCATAGCCTTCTTCAACGAAAAACTCTTCTCGTTCATCGAGTTCTTTTCGCTCATCCCAGTGGGAGCGGGTGATGACGCCGGATTCCTGGAAATAAGCGGAAAGGTGGTTTTCCCACTGGAGTTGGTGAGAAATCCAAAATTGGCCTTGATCGCAATCGCGACATAAGTCTCCGAGGTCCTTGTAGTATTTTTCTCCTTCGGAAACGAGTTTCGCGGCTTCGATTTTTATTTGATCAACGGGGTGGAAGCTGATGTCAAACTTACCGTTTGCGCCGAAAGTCTTAAGTTCCTCAATGTCTTTTCTCAATGCTTTTTCCAGCGCGCTGAAATGCGCCTTGAAAAATCTATCGTCAAAATATCCGTCGTATTCCGGGTTGTTTTTTATTTCGAGAAGAATCCGAGCGACTTCACGCCTTTTGAAGGGTCGCGTCGATTGAAGATAGGGACGTGCCGTGTAGTTGAGAATTTTTATAAACGCTTCTTCTTTCCAATCGCCGACAGGGATATTGTTGAGGCCCGCCGCAAAGGTCGGGTCAGGGAAAAAGCCAATTAACAGGACCACAACCACTAATATTTGGCTCAGCCGGTATGGAAAACGAGAAAAAAGACATGTCATTTCCGCATGGTTCCACAATAAAGCAAAAAAAACCACCGCCATAAGGCGATGGTTTTCTAATTATTTCTCGCTGAAATATTACGAGCAGTTTGTCGATGAGCAGGTGAAAATCGCCTGACAATCGTTGGGGAACTGGTTGGCGCAACCTTGGATGCATACCCAATCAGCTCCACCTTCGCCGTAGCAATATTGCAGGGCTTCGTCTCTGACCCACGAATTAACGTCCGACTGGCAAACGTCGTAAATCGAAGTGATGAGTGCGTCGCATTCACTGGGCGAAAGCACCGGCAAATGCATGTCATCGTCGTCATCGTCGTCATCATCGTCGCCGCAGCTGCATGCCATGTGCGTGCTGAGCATTCCCAAGCACAAAACCAATCCGGCGATCAAAACAAGCCAAGAAAACTTCCTTCTCATACCTTACCTCCTCCGGTTCATCTCGTTCCATAAAATTGGAACAGGTTTTCGTCCTAGTTAAACACCTTCCCCACTGAAAGTGCTAATACCACAACAGCCAAGAAGCGGTCAAGACGCAAAATCCGCCCTTGCCATGCCCACCGGCAGCTCCGAATAACAATCACTAGCGCGAAATATGGCATAGGCGCTGACAATATTCAAGCCTTTTTCACCCATGAAAATAAATTTTTGAGTATATAAATATGAAAACAGCAGTGTGCAACTTTGTCAATATGGCGAATTCTCCCGCATATTTGCCCAACCGAAAAGGCTGGCAAGCTTGACTTTTCAGCTGCCTTTTGACAACCTTAATTTGGTTGATGGCTCCCAGATATTTTCGTATTGAAGCGCAGAAATTTACTATTGGTCCACATGCCCAACGCCGAAAAGACTAATAAACAAAAAATCGGTTTTTTTATCGGGTTGGGCTGCGCTGTCGCACTAGGGCTGGCTTGCCGATTGTGTAAGCTGGGCGTATCCGGCCTTACTATCGATGAGAGCATCTCCGTCGCCTATTCGGAAAATTTGCGTCTGATTCTTCAAAGCGTTCGCCCTCCTGTTTATTACCTTCTTCTCGCGGCCTGGCGCTGGGTGTTTTCCGACGGACCGATCGCCCTGCGCTTACTTTCGGTTCTTGCGGGCGTCGCATCGATCATTCTGCTGGCTTTGATCGCCAAGAGGCTGGCGAGTCGCCGGACGGGAATCATTGCGGCCTTCTTGCTGGCCTGCCTCCCAATTCATGTCTACACGAGCCGCCTTGCCGATGTCGGAGCCTTGTCGATCGCTCTTGGCCTCGCGGCGATATATTGCCTCGTTGTGATGTCGGAAAAAGACACCGATGCGACTTTGGCTACGGTGCTGGCCGGCCTAAACATCGTCGGAGTATTCACATGCTATTACTTCCTGTTGGCTCTGATCGCGCAGGCACTGGTCCTGGTGTTCATCAAAAAATCCGAGATGCTGGTTCGCCGCGATATTGCCATTGGGCTAGGTGCGCCCGTGGCGGCACTGGTATTGGCCTCTCCGCTTTTATACACGCAATTTAAAACCCTGGTCGTGCAATTGTCCGCGTTTCCCTCGCTGACGCGGATATGGGAGGCTCCCTGGAGCTTGTGGGCGAACGATATGACTCTGGGCGCACCCTGGTTTTATGCTGAATCCGCAGGGGAGGTCATCAGCCTTTGCCTTACCACTTTGGGCGTGGTTTTTTTTGTAGCCGGCACCGCCGCCTGCATTTCCGATCGTCGGACCGGCGGCATGGCGATCCTCGCCATGTTTTACGGAACAGCTTTTGCCATGTTGACGGCTTCAACAATATTCCCTCTATGGTCGCCGCTCGGCGCCGTGCATTTCATTCCTTTTTACGTTTTGGTCATCGCCTGCGGTCTGACATTGTTGAAGAAAGCTTCGCTTCCCGTTGCCGTGACGCTAGCCTGCGTTGTTTCCATGGGTGTTATCATCAACGCGTACAATTACCCGGGTGAAGGAGCTGCGTGGAAAAAGGCGCCGGAATGGAACAGGCTAGCCGCTGATTTATCCACACGCTACGGCCCCGGAGACAATATCATCGTCAGTCCCGGCTGGATTGCCCAGGCCCTTCGATATCACCTGAGCTTTAGTGCCGAGCCAAAATTCTCCAAAGACCGGGAAAGGCTTCCGATTATCGGAGCGCCTTTCGATTTCTACAATCCTGATGCCGATTTGCAAAACCGCATTCAGCTTCCCGAAGCTCCTCGATCATGGATCGTGTCGTGGAGAGGGTACGCCGACCGTAGCGTGGATCGTTTGATGATAGATACGGGTCACCGATTTTCCCACAGCACCGATTATTGGCAGTTACGATTGTCGCTATACCGATTAGTATCGAGCGATGATGATGATGATGAAAAAACGAAGACTAAGGGGGAATCCGAGCTCTGATGGTCGGATATTGATTTTTTAAGTGTTGTGCCCCGTTTGCATGAAGGGTTTTTTTGAGAATCACCTGATGCAAAAACCCCATCGAAAGGTTGCTCACAGGCGCTTTGCGCCCGTTGCCTACGCCCGCCTGACCGACGATTTGCCCATGTTTCAGGGACCGGAAGTCGAAAAATTGCTCAGTTCGGCCTTCATTTCGCCACTGGCGGTGTTTTTGGCTTCGGATCTTTCAGCCAGGCTGACGGGGGAAATATTCGGAATTCAGAGCGAGAAAATATTCGAATACAAAATGACGACGACCGAGGGCTTGACCAAAGACCGGCCATGGACTGTTGACCAGATCGCCGACGAAATGGATATTATCATGAAATAAATGCTCGCTGTCCTTGAGTTGGACCCGCGACGTGTTATGTTGTATCAATGCTTCTTTCGCCTGGACGGATGAATATCTGTTTAGGCGATGGAAATTACTTTTTTTTCGGGAGAAACCTTTTGAGCCGATTTTCTAAAAATCTGGCCTTGTTGCTTTTGGTCGTGCTGGTGTTCACCATCCTTTTCAAACTTGCCGAAACGGACATGAGCGCCACGACGACGCTGTCCTTTTCAAAATTTTCGAAGTTGGTGGATGAGGGCCACATTAAAAAAGTAGAAATCAAGGGCCGCCGATTCACGGGCACCTTTCAGGATGCAGAATCCGGAACGACAAAGCCATTTGAAACCACTGGCTTTGAAAGCCGTGAACTCTACGAGGCGCTGATAAACGCCGGCGTCGAAGTGAACGTCATCCCCGACGTGCCCAGCCCCCTCTGGAATTTTTTGATGACCTGGCTGCCGATGATCCTGATCATCGGCATCTTCATCTTCTTCATGCGCCAACTCCAGGGAACCGGCGGCAAAGCCATGAGCTTTGGCAAAAGCCGTGCGCGCCTGATCACCGGCAAGCAGAACAAGGTGACTTTCAAGGATGTCGCGGGGATCGAAGAGTCCAAGGAGGAATTGAACGAGATCATTGAGTTTCTCAAGGATCCCAAGCGTTTTACCCGAATCGGCGGACGCATTCCAAAGGGCGTCCTTCTCATGGGCGCGCCTGGCACCGGGAAAACCCTGCTGGCCCGCGCCATCGCCGGCGAGGCCGGGGTTCCCTTCTTTTCAATCTCCGGTTCGGACTTCGTCGAGATGTTCGTCGGCATTGGCGCATCCCGCGTGCGGGACCTGTTTGTGCAGGGAAAGAAAAACGCTCCTTGCATTATTTTCATGGATGAGATCGACGCTGTCGGGCGTCATCGAGGCGCCGGCCTTGGAGGCGGACACGACGAGCGCGAGCAAACTCTCAATCAACTCCTGGTGGAGATGGATGGTTTCGAGGGCAACGAGGGCATTATCCTCATCGCCGCGACGAATCGCCCTGATGTTCTTGACCCGGCTTTGCTGCGTCCAGGACGCTTTGACCGACGCGTCGTGGTGCCTCCTCCCGACATCAAAGGACGGGAAGGCATCCTCAAGGTGCATACGCGCAAGGTGCCGCTGGCCAAAAATGTGGACCTCTCCGTCGTGGCCCGAGGCACGCCGGGATTCACCGGTGCCGATCTGGCCAACCTCGTCAATGAGGCCGCTCTGCTGGCCGCCCGCGTCGGAAAATCCAAGGTGAGCCAACCGCATTTCGAGTTGGCGAAAGATAAAGTGCTCATGGGAAGCGAACGCCGCAGCATGATCCTGACCGATGAGGAAAAGAGAAACACGGCCTATCACGAATCGGGCCACGCGCTCGTGGGCGCCTTGCTGGAGTACGTTGATCCCGTTCACAAAGTCACCATCATACCCCGCGGGATGGCAATGGGCGTCACACAGACGCTGCCCCTGGACGACCGGCACACCTACACGCGGAAATATCTGCTGGACCAACTGGCTTTTATGATGGGCGGTCGCGTCGCCGAGGAACTGGCCCTCGATCATGTGACGACCGGCGCATCTAATGACATCCAGAGGGCGACGGCTACGGCCCGGCGTATGGTCACCGAATGGGGCATGAGCGACAAAATGGGACCCCTGGCATACGGCAGCAAGGACGAGATGGTGTTTTTGGGCAAGGAATTAGGGCATCAGAAAGATTATTCGGAGGAAACGTCGCGGGAAATCGATGCGGAGGTGCGAATCCTGGTAACGACCGCGCGGGAAAGAGCCACGAAGATACTGACCGAAAATTCCGACATGCTCGATACGGTCGCTCAAAACCTTCTGGAACTTGAAATAATATCAGGCGAAGAATTGAATACGCTGATTCGCGGCGAGAAGATCGTCAGGGAGCCCGAAGAGGAAGATGAACCGGATGAGACGGGCGAAGGCGGTGAAGTTGTCGGCGAAGGCGATTCGGACAAAGAAAAGTTCACGCCGATTTGGGAACAGCCCGATGAAAATTCCGATAACGCCAATGACGCGACGCAGTCCGATGACGCGAAATCCGAAGATCAACCTTCGGCCCAAATGAGCGATCAAGACGGCGATTTCGCTTCGACTCTGAAAAACTCGGAAGGTGCCGAACACATCGACGATTCCGACGAGGGGCCATCGCCGAAAGCTGAAAGCGACGAAAAAGCCGGCGACAAAAAATGAGTTCCCCATGCCTGTGGACCGGCAGGCGCTTTCACTACGATCTCACGCAAAAAAGCCTCGTCATGGGCATTTGTAATGTCACGCCCGACTCATTTTCCGAAAATGGTTTGCACCAGGACGCAAAAGACGCCATCGCGCACGGCCTCGCCATGGCTAAAGCCGGTGCCGACATCATCGACATCGGCGGCGAATCAACGAGGCCCGGCGCTCCCGAGGTGAGCGTTTCCGAAGAACTGAATCGCATCTTGCCGGTGCTTGGTGAACTTGCCGAAAAAGTGGAAATTCCCCTTTGCGTCGATACCACGAAAGCAGAAGTGGCCGATGCGGCGCTCAAGGCGGGCGCAAGCATTGTCAATGACATCTCCGGGCTCGCTCTCGATCCGAACATCGCGCATGTCGTTGCCGATCATGGAGCGGGTCTGGTTCTTATGCACATGCGCGGCACGCCCCGGACCATGCAAACGGACACGCATTACGACGATCTTTTTTCGGAGATCAGAGAATATCTCCAAAAAGGTATGGATGCGGCGCGAAAAGCGGGCGTTGACATGGAGCGAATCATCATTGATCCCGGAATCGGCTTCGGGAAAAGCGCCGAGCAGAATATGACGATCATCCGGGGGCTCGACTTTCTTTTGCCCCTGGGCCGACCCATCCTGATGGGGCTATCGCGCAAGAGCTTCCTGGGCGCTATCACCGGACGCCCCGCGCCGGAGCGGGTCGAAGAGACTATCGCCGCAACCCTCGAAGCCGACCGCAACGGCGCACGCATCCACCGCGTGCACGACGTGTCGCAAGCCGTCATTGCGCTGCAAACAGCGCGGGCGATCCGTCAGGTTTAATAAACCTTTTCAACAAAAGCGGAAAACTCTCGCACTGCAAATGACCGAACTAATGGGCGTCCCCAATTGTCCGCCAATGGCCCCCCAAAACTTTATAGAGTAATGCAGCTTAAGAGATGCCTGAGCTATGGGAAAATCATTCACTTCGCTCCGTTATCAAAGGGCGGAAGTTGGATCGTAGACCGATTTTCCAAGCATCCTATCTTTCGTCGAAGGCCTTTTGCAATATCAGGATAATAAAAAAGTCAGCCTCTCAACACCCACAGCCATTATCGTTTTCCTCGTTAGGGATATCACCAGATGTCGGAATTGCATCAACATCATCATCACTACCGTTGTCGTCGGTATCATCGTCGCCGTCGGTCGTGGTTGTGATGGAAGTTGTCGTCGACGCAAGCGTCATTGATGTCGTTATTGTTGTTGTTGTTGTCGTTGTCGAACTCGTCAAGGCGTCGCTGGAGGTACTGGCTTGACGGACTCCGCTCCTTTAATCGTGGGACTGACCGTGTAGAAAAGAAAGATGACTGACCCGAACAATCCAAGACAATGATGATCGTTGAAAACAAGAACAAACCGCGTGAGATTTAAAAGACAAATTGGCGCTCAATATTGTTGAGATTCATTTCAGCCCCTCCCGAAAAACGTCATTGCGCCATACTCCTCAAAATAGCCCAATACCACACCTATCCGCTTGTCTTAGAAAAAAACCGGCGCGGATACTCAAACCCGCGCCGTTGAAAGTTCCGTCATTTCGACTTAACAATATTATTCATTCCAAGCCATCGGAGGATCTGAACTGCGACGCGGTGATTCCAAGGGCACCCGGTATCGAAGTGGCATAACCTTTTTCCACCTTGAAGCTCCAAGAAAAGGTAGCCTTCTTCAAAGGTGCGCCCGTTGCATCGACCTTGGTAACCAGATCGAAGATTTTAAATTCACCGGTGGAAGCTCCGCGGAGCAGGTTATAGTCGAAGAAAACATACCCACTGGCGTTGTAGTTTGGAAGCACCCGAGTTGCCGCATCAAGTTTTGGGAGCCGGTCGAATGCTTGCATTGCTTCAGCAAGTGCCTGTTTTTCAACACTCTCTTGTGTTACGGGATTGTTCTGGTTCATGTCCGGTCGACCCATAGCGGGTGGCATGGTGCCCATTCCGGCAGCGCCTTGTTGGTTTACTGAGAATCCCATTCCAGCAGCAGGATTTAACGGGTTTTCTCCCGCAGGAATATAGGCAATTACCGTTCCACCGCCAATGGTTATCACATGATCTGTGTCGTTATGGATATCTACCTTGAATATTGGCAATGAACCCTTATCTCGAAGAGTTGGAATCAATTTTTCGGTGACAATTACTTTGTCTCCAAAGCCACAAAACCCGGATTCCGGCTTTCTGGTCCTTACTATCGTAACTAATTCATCCGCGCCCATGCTGATTGGCGTCAACGTAACGGTTACACTATCAAGCGTTTGCCTCTGCTGACCTTGCTGTGCGAGTTGTAGTACAGCGACATGCATCCTATCGAACAGATTCTCACGCTGCACTATTTTGGTCACGCCACAACTCATCGCAATCATCCCCACGATGAGCAACGTCAAAAGAATTACCTGGGACTTTTTCATCAGAACGCCTCCTCCATCTATTTTGTTAATGACCGTTTTCCTGTGTGCCCCCAAAAAAAGGGGCGACATGTGACCTGCCAGCAGCATCACACGCACCCCTCCTGTAGAGGCTTCCGTGTGATGAGCACGGCGCGTGCAGCTGGCGTCGTGCTGGCAGTTTTTTTGCAACAAACTTCTCGAAAGATTTCCATTGCGGGCCATCAACCCACTAGCCCTCACGGGCGGAATTTTTTCAGTCAGTCGATTGCGTCCAAAAAGTTATTGAAGACGAACAGATTTGTCAACAAGTATTGAGCAGGACTTCCCCCATTTTTTTAATGTCTCCAGCCACGCTATCTTCTGACGACACGATAAAACGCCTTGAAATCACTTTTCATAATCATTTTAGCTAATGGAGACAGAAAGAAGTCTCCATTGGAGAAAGCTACCCAAAAAATTCGCGGATAATAAAGCCATTGCTTAATGGAGTTCGCTATGGAATTTTTTGCCGCGTACGCTTCGGGCCTTTTCATATCATGTGAAATTGGGCATTGATGCCATTGGCTAGCATGTAGTATCAAAAGTTCATGATCCCAAAGATTATCTTTGCCGCTTTGAGCACATGCATGGACAGTATTTTCAATTTTTCCTTTGCACCCAAGCAAACTCTGATGTAACCATAAACAATACCTGTCGCTTGCAGCAGGGATTTTTTATGGCGCAGCCTATCTTTCGTCGAAGGCCTTTTGCATTTCCTGAATGATCTCGGCTGCGGCGGCGGCGGGGTCTTTGGCATCCCGTATCGGTCGCCCGACGACGAGGTAGTCGGCGCCCGCGCCAATGGCCTGCGCGGGAGTGAAAGAGCGCTTGTGCTCGTCTTTGGAAGCGTCCGAGAGCCTTATTCCCGGTGTAACAATCACCAGATTGTCGCCTGCAAGCTCGCGAATGGCGCTTGCTTCACGACCGGAAGCCACAACGCCGTCGCATCCCGATTCCAGCGCCTTTTTCGCCCTGAACTTAACAAGCTCCTCAACGCTGCACTCATAACCAAGCTCTAAAATGTCTGAGGCGTCCAGGCTTGTCAGAACCGTAACAGCCAATATTTTCAATGCGCTATCGCCTCGACCTTTGACCGCTGCCTGAATGGTTTTATGGACGCCATGCACGGTCAGGAAGGAAACGCCAAGCTGCGCGACTCGTGCGACGGCTCTTTGCACGGTGGCGTCAACGTCGAAATATTTCAGGTCCAGAAAAACGTCTTTGTTTTTCCCCAAAAGTCCCTTGACGAATTCCAGCCCGGCGACCATCTGAAGTTCGAGGCCAATTTTATAAAAAGAAACCACGCCGTCGAGTTTGTTGACAAGGCTTTGGGCCTCTTCAAGCGACGAAACATCCAGGGCGAATATCAATCTTTTACTGGCGTCAATTCCCGGCATATCTTTTTCCTTTCCTAACCGCAAAATCCTCCGAAACCGTCCTCGTCGCCTGCGGCATCGCCGTCATCGCTCAAATTTCCTTCGGAACTATCGGAGATGAAAACACCGTTGGGATTGTGATCTTCATCGTCGTCGTCACCCGCCGATAAGGGCGTGGCCGAGACGATGTCGCTGATTGGCGAGCGGTTTCCATCGGTGTCGAAGCTTTGAATCCAGAAGCTGTGCTCGCGGCCCGGCGCAAGTCCGGAAACAAGCGCGCCTTGCGCATCAGCCCCCAGGGACCCGCCGAAAAACTGGTCGCCATCATACACGGAGTAAAACACATCGTAGCCCGCAAGGTCTTCATCCGCCGGGGCAGACCATGACAATTCCGCAGCTTCCACGCGCGCCTCGGCACTTAAATTTTCCGGTGGATCGGGTGCATTTTCGTCAAGGTCTCCGGTGATCTTTTCCGCCACAATGCGACGCCATTCAAGAAGCTTTTCCCAATCGTGTTCCCACTGCCAGGTCTTGGGAGCCACTGTCCGCGCCACGCCGTCCATCCATTCTTTGTCGCCGCGCTCATCAAGGATATGGAAATATTCGTAATCCTCCATCGCCTCACGCAGATACTTGATGCGCAGGGACGGTATCGGTATGTCGGTTGTCCCACCGATCTTGTCCGGCGTGCCGGGATAATAAAGCGTGCCGTCGCCCTGGCAATCGAAGGGTTCGGCGTACATACTTTCCCATACGTCTTGCCTGCTCCACAAATACTGGATGCGCCAAAAGAGAATGCCCGTGAATTCGTAACGCCGCGTAAGCCACAACCAGATGCGCATGTACGAGGATTCCTGGTCCACCATGTGGTTGGAGTAATCAAAGCCGATGGTGGCGCTCACGCAGTTGTACCACCATGTCTTGGCTCCTTGCGCGCGCAGTTCTTCGTATTTCTCCGGAAAGGGCGACCAGGGCAGCGAATCGGAGAACATCGGTTCATCCGGGCACCAGATATCAATGTCCTCTCCCAACTCCGGCTCATATTGCTCGGTGACGAAAGGTTGCAAATCCGGGTCCGCCTCATGAAGACGCGCAGCTGTGTCGCGAAGCGATGGATACTGATCCGGATCCGGTTCGTCAGGCAGATATAACCATGCTTTTTCGATCCAGCCCTTTTCGCGAAAATGATCGGCGCGGGCGCTCCAGTTCAGAAAGTCCCATTCGTTCTGCGCGAGATCATCGGGCTTGCCGCCATGAGAGCGCTCCATGTTAAGGGTCTGAAACTCAAAGCCGGGTTTATAAAAAGTTCCGTCGAGGTAGGGGCTGTGGTAGGCGTCCCACTCGGTCCAGTCGAGGGTAAATGTTTGCGTTGCCGGTTCCCAGGTCGCGGGTGGGTCGAACAGGGTCCAGCGATAGGGACTCATACGATGCCGGGCGTAGGACTCGAAAAATTTTGTGTGAATCTCATCGCACTCGCCCAAGCTGCCGTGTTCCTGAAAATATTCGCAGACGCTGTGGGAGTATTGATATTGGCTTTGAAGAGACATGCCGTTGGGCAATGTGAAGTCCCAAACAGTCAGAGTAACCGTGCCAGTCCAGATGACATTGTCGTTCACTAATACATTGACAGTCGCCTCGTAATCGCCTGGAGTTTGATCAGCGGGCACGTACACATCCACGAAAATGCCCTGCGCGAAAAGGGCCGGTACATCGAAGGGCGCGCCATCGCGATCCTCGTAAACGAAATGATCCACGAAAGGCACCAGCGCGTCGGGCCACATTCCCGCGCGGGACGGGTCCGGCGGTTCGTGGCTGATTTGGTCGGCGTTAACCGGCAGATAGTGCACGCGGTAGGGCTCAATCACGGTGATAGGCTCGCCCGGCCCGATGAATTCGCTAAAGGTCACATCCACGCCTGACAAACCTGCGTCGTCGCGGATGAGCACCATAAAAGGCTCCCACTCGTTTTTCGCCGAATGGATTTGATACTCGTCCGCCGCCTCGAAACCGAAATCGGGCCGGTGCCGATTGGTTCCGTGCGTCAGCGCGACAGTTGTTTCAGCGATGGCGACGGAAGCGATTGACAATAACGCCAGCGTGCATAGAAAAATTGTGATGAAAAGCTTATTCAATTTGATCCCCTTATGAATCCTTTTTCCCAGCTTTGGCCATGAGCATGTCCCACCAGGCGTTGACCTGCGCGTTGTATATCTCGGTCGGTATGATTTGCTTTTCCAGTTCGGCGATGGTTTCGTCGGAAAGTTTGTTATTGTTAACGACCTCCGCGCCGGCTTTTCGCATAAGCGCCTTGTACTCGTCCACCAGCGGCGCCAAGCCGGGTTGATCCAGTCCGAGGATTCCGCCGCCGCCCCGATAAATTTCGGCGATCAACTGCCCGTTCATGGACAGCGCGACCCGTTTGAACATGAGGCGCAAAACATCGAATGCCGTCTGCTCCACAAAGCCCGAATTGGACATGGCGACGATGCCCGGATACTTGTCGTATCTTTTGTAGTGCCGGGTTTCGCCGTGCTCGCCCATTTCAAAACGCGGGTCGGTGATCGGGATGAGACGGTCGATGAAATTTTTCATCAGACCCGTAACATTTTCCACATACACCGGCGTGGCGAAAACGACGATGTCGGACTCCATGTATTTTTTGAGTAGCGGCTGCACGTCGTCCTTTTGCACGCACGCGCCCGGCGTTTTAAGCCAGCAGTTCAGGCAGCCACGGCAGCTATTGATTTTCAATTTTACTAAAATGACGTGCTCGGTTTCGGCTCCGGCGTCTTGCGCGCCTTGCAGAAATTCCCGCAACATGAGGCTCGTGATGCTCTTTTCGCCGCGCATGCTCCCGTTGAAGGCCGTAATCTTCATTTTTAGTTTTTCTCCGACAGATCAGGCGGCGCAAAACCCGCTGTGAGCGTAACTTATCCATGCGACTGCCACACGGACGGATAGTACACGGACAATTTGGATTGTCCATGATTTCGATGATTAATGACTAACGCGCCCGAGGTTTAACGATGCCAATCACACATTTTCCGCTTGTCTGCAGTGAGTATACGGCAGCGAAGCCGTCTTTTGAATTTTTGACCTCGCCTCCGCATTGACCCCGCAACGGCTAATGGCTAATCTAAAAATTCAGTCGCGAATACTGACCACTTTTAGCCAAAAAAAACGTATGGAAAACACCAAGCAGCCCCGTAGCGAGCGATTCGATGCTCTCATCGTCGGCGCTGGCGTGTGCGGTCTGTCTCTGGCTCGCCTTTTGGCAGAGGGAGGCCAGTCAGTATGCGTGCTGGAGAGGAACGAAAGCGTCGGGGGACTGGCGCGGACTTTCGACTATGGCCAAAGCCGCTTCGACATCGGCCCGCATCGTTTCCACACGGCAGATGAGGGGGTCCGTCAATTCATACTCGATACGCTGGGCGACGACGCCCTGTCGATCCTGCGATTGAGCCTCGTGCATTTCCGCGATCATTACTACCATTGGCCAATCCACCCCAGCATACAACTCCTTCGCTTCCCCTGGCGCATCACCGCAGGCATCGCCTTTGATTTGCTCTTTCGACTCTATCGTCGAAAGCCGCCGCACACCTTCGCCGATTATATCCAGAATATGTACGGTCGGACCCTCTACGATGTTTTCTTTCGCGATTACTCCTCCAAGTTCCTGGGAATCCCACCGGAGGAAACCGATGCCGACTGGGCCAAGACGGGCATCGACCGCGCAATCATCGACGAGCGCCTGCAAATCAACACGCTCTGGGAACTCGTGCGTTCGATCATCGTGGGATCGGGCCGGGTCGAGACGCAATTCATCTACCCCAGAGGCGGCATCGGAGTCTTTTCGCAAAAGCTGAAAGCTTCCATCGAATCCAGCGGCGGGCAAATCCTGTGCGGTCACCCGGTTTCAAAGATGGAAATCGAAGGGGATACGATCAAGGCTCTGCACGCCGGAGACAGGCGCTTCGAGGCCTCCCGCGTGTATTGGACGGCACCCATCACGCATTTGTCCAACCTTTGCGGCGTGGGTCAAAAGCCGAGTGCTTCGCTGCGTTATCTGGACATCGTTTTCTATAACATCACAGCGAAAAAGCGCCTTGGCCCCGATTTTCAGTGGTGTTATTTCGGTGAAAAGGAAATTCCTTTCACTCGGGTTTCACGTCCCGAGGCCTTCGATCCGGAAATGTCGGCGGAAGGAACAAGCAGTCTTTGCGTGGAAGTCTCGGCGCCGAAAGACCAGGCCATATGGGCCAATCCCGAAGCCGGCCAGGCCAAAATCATTGAGCATCTCGTAAAGTCGGGGTTACTGGAAAAGGCTTCGGATGTTGTGGAATGCCGTATCGAGCGCGTGCCGGAGTGTTATCCGATTTACTCTAGCGGCTATCGAAACGAACTGGCTGCGCTCAAAAAAGCTTTGTCCCAATTCGAAAACCTGACCCTCTCAGGCCGCACGGGACTTTTCTGGTACAACAACATGGATCACTCCATCGCCGCAGCCCTGAAACTAGGAAACAGTTCGTCTAAATCCATTTGATTTGAGAAAATTTCCGCCCATAAGGCTGTCAAACAAGGGCGAGTCAAATTGAAGATTTTGAAAACCTCCATATTTATTGTCATCGCTTTGGTCCTGGCATTTTGCTTTGCCCTGGCCCTGGCCTGCGGCGATGACGACGATGATGATGTTAACGACGCGGACGATTTTGCGCCTTCTTTTTGCCATGTCCGGCAAACATGCGATCTCGCTCTGGAGTTGGCGGCGGAAACTCTTATGGGTATGCGTGAACCGCTGGGCCGTTTGCCCGTAACGCTGCCGGGGCTTTTCGAAGCCGGGCATAGCGCCTACATGAATTGAAAAACTGCGCGACGCATAAGGGATTGACTTTAGGGTCGTTTTTGGATTTAAACTAGCGATTCGCGCGCGATGGTGGGGTAGAAGTTGAATAAACCATGCTCGGGAGACTGTCGGGGAAATAGATCAATAGCCTTTTGACTGTTTTTCGCGACGATTGCTCCTAAGACCAAATTATGGAGAACGACATGACGGCCAGTCCGCCGATCACGAAAGAAGGTCACCAAAGAATCCTGAAGCGATTGGATCATATGATCACGATAGAACGCCCGAAGGCGGCGCAGGCCATCGGCATAGCCCGTGAACACGGCGATCTGTCGGAAAACGCCGAATACGACGCGGCCAAAGATGCGCAGGGGTTTTTGGAAGCGCGCATCGGCGCTTTACAAGGGCAATTGGCCTCCGTGCAGATCATCGACCCGGCGTCGATTAAAAGTGATCGCATAGCTTTTGGAGCAACCGTCAAAGTTCTCGACCTGAATAAGGACGAGGAAATGGTGTACCAGATTGTCGGCGAGCCGGAAGCCGATCTGAAGGCTGGAAAAATTTCTTTCAAAACACCCATCGCACGCAGTCTCATCGGCAAATCCGTCGGCGATCTCATCGATGTCAACGTGCCCGGCGGCGTGCGTTCGCTGGAAATTCTCAATTTGCAATACAAGTAAAGCTCCATAAATGAGAATGCCCCATGACAAAAACGGCCTTTGCATTCTGAAGCTCAATCGGCCCGCCGTCGCCAACGCCTACAACGAAGACATGCTGATGGCCCTGTCCAAGCGCCTGGAAGATGCCAGGCTGGATGAGTCCGTGCGCGCCGTGATTTTCACAGGGCAGGGAAAGCGCCACTTCTGCGCGGGCGCGGACCTTGGTGAAATCGGCGCGAAAACTATGTTAGACGGGCTGAACCTGCGTAGCGCGGATTTGTTCAATCAAATCGCGTTGTTTCCCAAACCGACCATCGCCGCGATAAACGGCGACGCCGTGGGCGGCGGTTTGGAACTGGCGCTGGCCTGCGATCTGCGCACGGCGTCCGCTACGGCGCGTATGTGGCTGCCGGAAATCAGCCTGGGCATTATCCCCGCCGCCGGCGGCGCCCGGCGATTGCCTGGAATCATCGGCAAGGGACGCGCGAAGGAGATGATCTTCACCGGTCGTAAAATCGACGCTCAAACAGCCCTGGCCTGGGGCCTGATAAACGACGTCGCCCAAGACGCCCTTGTCCGCGCAATGGAGATCGCCGAAAACCTTGCACAAGTGGACCCGGAGGCGCTCATCCTGGCGAAAACCGTGATTGACGCCGGCGCCGAAGACCAGTTCGGAGACCGCCTTTCCCGACTCGCGCAAGCCCGACTCTATCATAAGAAGAATGATGTATGAGGCAGGAAGTCTGAGGTTCGCAGGCGCTGGCCGCTCCTGCAACCAAAGCCGAGAGCGGCGCGTTGAACAAGAACAAGGTACGTAAATCATCCTTCCGCCTTCATCCTTCCGCCTTCCGCCTTCATCCTTCATCCTTCATCCGTCGCATAGCCCTTTACTCCATGGCCCGGACTCTGCTTAAATGATCGGAAGGAATCACTGTTCCCTTTGCAGGAAAGAATAGATGCCCAGCGCCGCCGAAAAAATCCTTCCGCGCATCATCGCCGTGGGCGTCGCAACGCCGCCCGAGGGTTATAGCCAGCGCGACATCCTGGACATGTATCGCATCGAGAACCCGCAAGTGCGCCGGATTTTTGAAAACAGCCACATCCAAAACCGCTTTTTATATCTGCCGCCGGTTAAAGACGGGATGCCCGCGGAAACGGGAGGCGAACTGATCGCCAAGCACCTGCGCGGCGCGCGGGATATGGGACGACGAGCCGTAGAAAAATGCTTGCAAGCGGCGAACCTTGAGGCAAGCGATGTCGACTATTTCGTCACCGTGTCCAGCACGGGATTTCTATGTCCGGGCATCTCGGCCCACTTGATAAAAGATTGTGGCATGCGGGAAAATACGCACCGCGCGGATATGCTGGGCATGGGATGCAATGCCGGCGTCAACGGCATGATGTCCGCTGCGCAGTATGCACAAAGCCATCCAGGCGCTCGCGCCCTGATGCTGTGTTGCGAAGTGTGTTCGGCGGCGTATATTCACAATGAGACCCTCGGCGTAGGGGTGGTCAACTCCCTGTTCGGCGATGGTTCGGCGGCGATTTTAATCGAAGCCACACCGGACAATAGCCACGGCGACGGCCCGAAGGTCCTTGGTTTCGAGTCGCATATTATTACAGCAGCCATTGATGCCATGAAATTCGAGCAGATCGATGGCCGCCTATCCTTTTATCTGGACCGTGAAATTCCGTACATCATCGGCGCCGAAGTTTCCAAACCCATCGGCAGGCTCCTCAACAGATTCGGTCTGAAAAAGCGGGATATCACGCACTGGATCGTTCATTCCGGCGGCAAAAAGGTCCTCGACAGCATCAAGTACAACCTGGGGCTGAGCGATTTTGACATACGGCATACGAAGGAAATCCTACGCACGCACGGAAATATGTCTTCGGGTTCCTTTCTGTTTTCCTACCGAGAATTGGTCAAAGAAGGAATCACGCGCAAGGGCGACTTTGGTCTTGCGATGGCGATGGGGCCAGGAACGAGCATCGAAGCCGCTCTCCTTCAATGGTAGCTCGAAAAAACCACCTTTTTTGAAAAAAAGGCGTTATGTTTTGTGATCTCCCTGTCGATAAGACGATTGCAGGCGTTGAAATATTTTTGGGGGTTACATCGTGTCGCTGAAAATGACTTACGCACCGGAAGAGTCTGCATCTCCACAAAAACGCACCGGCCCCGAGTCGGTGATCAGGCCGGGATTCTTGATCGGTATTCGCCGCTCGCTGACCCACAAACGCCGTGGCGGTTTTTCCATGGTGGAAATCGTCGTTGCCCTGTTGGTCCTGTCGATACTGGCTGCCATTGGTTTCTCGAGCTTAAGGCGCGTGCGTTCGCGGGGCAAATCCGGCGCCATGGTCGCCATGTTGGAGTCCTACGAAAAATCCCTTTGGATGTACTGCCAACACACGGGGCATTATCCACCCGAGACCGCCGGCGGGCAGGACCCGGGATTTTTATCCAACGTTCACACCGAATCGACTTGGGGAGGGCCTTACGCCAATCGCTCGGGTTTTAATTTTGAAATCACCCCCATCGGCGGGCAGTGGGATTGGAACAACAACGAAGGAAGTGAGCCTTCACCCGAATCTCCGGGCACGTATCTCATTTCCGTTAGGGAAGGATCCACTCCTATCGATCACCTCGCGGGGCAGTTCGTTGATGATGTATTCGATGACGGAAATCTCGATACAGGAAAATGGGTTCATTCCCGGTGGTCGTCGGCATACTCCTACGTTATCAAACCCCGGGAAGAGTGCATGCCGGAATAAGAACTTAGTCAAAAAAAGAATCCCAGGAGCAAGCAGCCCCTGTGCTTTTTGCCCCAAAAATCAAAAGCCCCGGTTGGTCAAATGCTAAATTCAAATTTCAGACATTCACATTTTGCCAGATTAATAGCGAAAGGCAAATAACATTCGTCTTTAGGCAGGATGAAAAATATTAGGTGTCCGGCGAAACGCACATATCTGCATGACGCGCACCGCCGCAATCCGCGTCCTGTCAGAGACACTGGAAACGGGATACAAAATTTATGATGTATTAAGACGCCCGCGAAAATTCAGATCAGTCCCTCGACAAAACAATGAGCCGAATCAGGGTGAGCACTGCGACCAGCGTAGCCGCCACGTAGGTCATCGCCGCGGCCGACAATACTTTCTTCGCGCCGCCGATTTCCTGTTCCATGAGAATGCCGTTGTCGGCAAGCGCCTTAATGGCCCGCGAACTGGCGTTAAATTCCACCGGCAGCGTGACAATGTGAAACAAGACGGCGCCGGCGTAGAGCACGATGCCGACCTGCAGCAGGATTCCTGCCTTGAATATGAAAGCGCCGATGATCAAAGGGAAAAGCATCTGGCTGCCCAGGTTGGCCACGGGAACCAGCTTGGAACGGATACGCATGGGAGAGTAATCCGCTGCATCTTGCAGCGCATGACCGGCCTCGTGCGTCGCCACGCCCACTGCCGCCAGGGATGTGCTATTGGCCACATCGGGCGAAAGGCGCAGGACTTTTCCCCTGGGATCATAATGATCCGAGAGCTTGCCGGTAATGCCTTCGATACGAACCTCGTGCAAACCTTCCTTGTCGAGCATGAGCCTCGCGGCCTGCGCTCCGGTCAAACCTCGCATGGATGGGACTTTCGAATATTTTTTAAAGCTTGATTTCACCTTGATCTGCGCCCAGATTCCAAAAATGATGGCGGGAAGCAATAATATGATTGTCGGATCAAGAAAATATCCCATGGTCAAACTCCTGCGATTGGCGCCCATACGTGCTGTGAAAAGATAAGGCATCCCGATCTGTTGTCAACTTAAACAATGGCTTTGTTGTCTTTAACGGGCTATTTGCGATGTTGGCAAAGCCAATAGGGGCAGGGCTTTGCTTGCGTCGCAAAAAAAACGTACCCCAACAGTAATCCAACAATCCTGTCATTCCGAGCGATGCTGACGAAGTCTGCGAGTCGAGGAATCCCTTCAACATTGCAAGTTGGAAGCTAATAACTGAGGCGACAGCACAACTTTAAAGGGATTTCTCCACTCCGCTTCGCTCCGGTCGAAATGACAGAATTTGCATTGACTTTCAAGACGCTTGAAAAACCGTTTCAGCGCAAATAGCTCTTAACTCTTTACATTTGAATGAACTTCCCATTTCATCCTATATTGTGCGAAAGCACTCAAGGCAAAAAAAGTGCGGTCGAATTGATTGAGCGTCGCTACCAACAAGCCTTCAAGGTGAGCCATGGATCTCCAGTGGGTCGCAAAGCAAATTTCAGAACTCCGTCAGGAAATTGAGGAGCATAATCGGCTGTATTATCAGCTCGATGCGCCAACGGTCTCAGACGCCGAATATGACGCCCTGATGCGCGGACTTCAGGAATTGGAAAAAAAATTTCCTGAATTTGCCAGCCCGAACTCTCCCACGCAAAAAGTCGGCGCCAAACCGGCGGAAAAATTCGAGAAATATCAGCACACCCTGCCAATGCTTTCCCTGGGAAATGCCATGAACCTGGAGGAACTGCGCGAGTTCGATGCCCGAGTCAAGCGCCGGCTGGAAATGCTTCCGCTGGAAATTATCCCTTATATGGCCGAACCGAAAATCGACGGCCTGGCCGTGGAACTGGTTTACGAAGACCGCAAACTGGCGGTCGGCGTGACGCGGGGCGACGGCCACGTGGGAGAGCTTGTCACCAGCAATATTCTGACAATCGCTGAAATTCCCCGTGAACTTCCTCCCGACGCGCCCGCGCTACTGGATGTGCGCGGCGAAGTGTATATGAAAAAGGCCGATTTCGCTTCTCTCAACGCCCGGCGCGAACAGGAAGGTGAGCCGGTATTCGCCAATCCTCGCAATGCCGCCGCGGGATCGCTTCGGCAGTTGAATCCGAAGATTACAGCTACCCGGCCTTTGTCGATCTTTTGCTACGGCGTGGGGCGCTCCGGGGAAAAAACATTCGAATCGCAAGAGGATTGCCTACGCTCCATGGAATCGTGGGGTCTTAGCGTCAACCGGGATTGGAAATTGTGCGCGGGCGTCGAGCAGGTGGCCGAGTATTACTCAAAAGCAATGGAAAACCGGTCTTCACTGGATTACGACATCGACGGCGTCGTCGTGAAGGTCAACGACTTTGCCTTGCAGCAAACGCTGGGCCAGGTGAGCCGCAGCCCGCGCTGGGCCGTAGCCGTAAAATTTCCGGCCGAGCAGGCGGAAACAATAGTGAGCGGCATTGAAATACAAGTCGGAAGAACCGGCGTCCTCACCCCCGTGGCGAAACTCGAACCGGTCCGCGTGGGCGGCGTCATGGTATCGAGCGCATCGCTGCACAACCAGGATGAAATTGATCGCCTTGATGTGCGCATGGGCGACACCGTCATTATGCAGCGCGCCGGTGATGTTATCCCCAATGTCGTGCGTGTCCTTATAGACAAGCGTCCCGTCGGCGCGAGTCCTTTTTCGATTCCTGAAGCTGTGCAAAACAAGTGCCCGGTCTGCGGATCGGACATTTTGCGTCTGCCCGATGAAGTGGCCTTTCGCTGCGTCGGCGCGGCATGCCCCGCAAAGCTCGTTGAGAGCATCAAGCATTTTGCCTCAAAAGGCGCAGCGAATATCGAGGGCCTGGGCGACAAGATCGTAAAGCAACTGGTTGAAAGCGGATTGATAAATTCCCCCGCCGATCTGTATTCCCTGACGCGCCTTCAGTGGTCTTCGCTGGATCGAATGGCGGGAAAAAGCGCTGACAATATGCTGGCGGCTCTTGAAACATCCAAGTCCATGAACCTGGGGAAATTTCTTTTCGCGCTGGGAATCCGCCACGTAGGAGAAGCGACGGCCCGGGCGCTGGCGGACGCCTTCGGCGATGTCGAGGCAGTGCAAAAGGTCGGCGCGCAAGAACTGGCGCAGGTCCCGGATATCGGCCCGATTGTCGCCGCCTCCATTCGGGGATTTTTCGATGATCCAAAAAACATGGAAATGACGCGCAGACTTCTGGCGCTTGGCTTCGATCCGAAATGGGAAAAACCCGCGCGCGAAGGGCGCTTTGCCGGCATGACATTCGTGGTTACGGGCACGCTCGATTCGATGAAGCGCTCGGATGCCAAACAGCGACTTTATGAGTTGGGCGCGAAAGCGGCGGGCAGCGTTTCCCAGAAAACGGATGTGCTGGTTGCGGGACGGGACGGTGGTTCCAAGCTGAGCAAGGCGCGCAAGCTCGGCGTCGAGATATGGGATGAGCAGCGTTTCATCAAGGAGATGGAAAAGTCGTGAGCTTTTGCCGTGATCTTTTCTTGGGAGACGGACATGGAGAAAGTTGCTGTCAAATTGCTGATTTCCGGTCGGGTTCAAGGCGTATGGTATAGAGGAAGCACGCAGGAGATGGCTGAAGCTATCGGCCTGACGGGCTGGGTCCGAAATCTACGGGACGGCAGGGTCGAGGTTTTTGCCGAGGGGCCGAAATCCAAGGTGGAAGAGCTGATTGTGTGGTGCCGACAGGGACCGCCTTTTGCGCGGGTAACGGAAGTCGAGAAGCATCGGCGCGAACCCGAAGGATATACGGATTTTCAAGCTCGATACGATTATTAAGAAGTTAGAAGTTAGAAGGAGCCCGTGAAACGGGCGGTGCCAGAAACCTTGGACAACAACAGATTATGAACATACGAACGCAGGCATTTCTTTTAGCGACGCTGGTGACCTTGATCCTGTCCCTGGTGGTATGGACGCGCCGTGAGCGCAGCCGTACGACGCTGCCCTTCTTTTTGTCCAATTTTTTTCTGATGATCCTCGGCGCTTCCTACGTCGGCTTGAAGCTTACGGGGGAAACCTTTTTCTTGCGTTCTTTCCTGGCGGCGGCCGTTTTTATGCTGCCCGGCTACCTGTATCTCACCTACAGTTATCTGTTTCGCCAAAACCGGTTGCTCGAAGTATTTCTCATTTCCATGTTCGGCGTCGCGGCGGTCTTCGCCGTCACGGCCTTCATCCCCACCATCGACACCGCTTTGCATTTCATGTCTCTTTTCCCCCCGGCTTTCCGGGCCTCGCGTATCGCCCTGGCCACGGGGCTCGTCGCCCTTCCTTCCCTGGTGGTGATCGCCGCAAGACTTTATTCGGAAAGTGAACGACTGCTGAAAAGGCGGTATTGGGGCCTGCTCGTGGTGGCGGCCTGCGTAACAGGCGTATGCGCCGTGGACCAGTGGCTCGGCGGCGGTCCGATGATGCCGGTATCGATGGCCCTGTTTCAATATTATCTCTACCAGACGATGGTGCGTTTTCAGAGCTTCAACCTGCGGCACGCTGCGGGAAGGCTTGCGGTGCTGGCGGCCTCGTCCGTTCTTCTTGTCGTGGTTTACGGCCTCTTTTTCTTCTTTTTGGAAAAACCCGTTCCCATACTCTTACTATTTCACACTTTCGTGGCCGCTTTCCTGCTGATGGTGATGATCTACGACCCCTTTCTCGCCGGGCTTGAAGCCAGAACCCGAGAACTGGTATCTGGCGGCGGACAGGACTCCGTGCGGCGCATTGATTCTTTGATAGCAGAGCTTTCCCGGCACTTTACTTTGGATCAGATCGGATTTTTCCTGACGCGGCGCGTTCCTGAAACACTGGGCATTCAGGGTGCCGTCGTTTACCTCCTGGAAGACGACGGTGAAATTATGCAAAGGCTTGGAGACGACGGGCGCGGCCCGGACAGGATCGGAATGGACCTCGTCGAAGCCATCAGCGAAATGGCCGGCGAACCTGTGTCGATGGAGCGCTTCGTGCAACTGGTCTCGGAAAGTTATCCCGGTCCCCGCAAAGAACGCCAAATGAAACTTTTGAACCTGATGACG
>Ga0307990_1000558_pt1 | contig 33115 bp, 33 predicted proteins | sample EllFjometagen129_FD_203168 | JGI IMG/M metagenome (GOLD analysis project Ga0307990, IMG submission 203168) | Marine microbial communities from Ellis Fjord, Antarctic Ocean - #129 | ecosystem: Environmental > Aquatic > Marine > Unclassified | place: Southern Ocean | collected 2014-10-08
TCGCACAATGGCCTCATTGCCTAAAAGCAGCATTTCCTCGCCTGGAGAGTTTATAAGTAGTTTATGCATATCTTCCACCGTGTTTTATTGTTAATAGTTTTTCAATTTTCCATATAGCCAAGCTTATACAATCAGCGCAACTGAAGGCTATAGCATTAATTGATTATATGGTATATAAAAAGATGAAATCCTTTAAGCCTGTTTTTATAGCTATATTTTAGCTATTTTATAACTTTTATATAATTGTTATGTCAAGAAAAACTGTAACCAATTTTACATATTTTTTCTATTTTGAACGTATCTATTCAGCCACTAAGACACGAAGACACACAAAGAAAATACTGATAAAAATAAAACAATACACAGATGGCCAGGTTTTTTCAATAATATTAATACGCCACATATCAAGCAGGCCCATCAATGAAATAATTCCATAATCTTTGTGGCTTAGTGGCAATATACCTGAGTTACTTTTGAACAAGAATTCCCCATGAAGTCGATTAAAAACAGACCAAGGGTCATCAGCGTTTTGTCTTGACATTTTAGAAAATTATATTATCATACTGCCTTGTTAAATGATTCTAAATTGGGGGACATGGAAATGGAAGAGCAATTAAAAGGGAAAAAGATTCTGATAGTGGACGATGAACCTGATGTACTGGAAGTATTAAAAGAACAATTGGAAATGTGTATCATTGATACTGCTCCCAATTTTGAGACTGCCAAGAAGTTTCTCGATAAAAACACATACGATGTGGCAATCCTCGATATAATGGGAGTAAGGGGTTATGAACTTCTGGAAATTGCAAACCAAAAAGGTATCCCTGCTTTAATGCTGACAGCCCATGCGCTCAGCCCGGACAACCTTGTTAAATCCATTAAAAATGGTGCTCAATCTTATATACCTAAGGAAAAGATGCATGATATCGACACATTTGTTGTTGATATAATTAAGGCAAAAGAAAAAGGTAGTCAAGCTTATGGTGTGTGGCTTGCAAGACTAAAGCAATTTTTTGACAAGAGATTTGGCCCTAATTGGAAAGAGAAAGACAGGGAATTCTGGCAAGAGTTTGATAAAAAATATATTGCCTCTAAAGAAGAGTTAGAAAATATTATGTAAATAAAAAATATCTCCCCAGATTAATATATGATGGTTTCGTAAGAAGTATTTTTATTTTTTCATGGTTCCCATTCGGGATTAATGAAATCCCTCGCCAAACGCCAAAAACTTGACCTAACGTTCACGAACAGTTTAGAGCTTTAACTCTCAGCATTTCATAAATTACTTTCCAGGTGTGTCCCAAATTGCTCGTAAAAGATTTGATCGGGGACCGCGAACTGTTACGATTTTAATTATTTGATGGTGCGGTTGGAAATAAGATTCTGAAGGTGCTGTTGCCATTCTTAAGGCAATCTTCAGGTGCACGGCACTGTTTGCAGGAGTCTATACTTCCCGGGCAGATGTCTTTGTCTGTTTGGAGATAAACGCACCTTTTGCTTTGCGCGGAGACCTCAAATCCATAATGCTGGCCATACAGCTTAATCATCAGAAGGTCCAGACCTTTGCCGCCTGCGTTGAAATCATAAGGTCTCCTGGATGCGTAAAAATCCGTATCCTGATTAGGGTGCAGGCCATCGAATATATGTTTTAGGTTGTATTCGGTGATGCCGATACCTGAATCCTGAATTGTTATTAGGACGTCAGTGCCCTTCAGTTCCAACGCAATGCTCACTGATCCTCCGTCTGGTGTGTTTTCAACAGCATTTTTAAGAATGCCTTCAAGAATTTCCTTGAGAATCTCCGGGTCTGCTTGAACCCAAAGATCTTTTTCCGCCTGCATTACCAAAATGACATTCCGATGATTTGAACGGTTCCTGATCTTCTCCAACACCTGATTGAGCAATGGGGAAAGGGGAATTATCTTTAATGAAGCTAATCCTTGAACTTCTTTATGGTCAAGGCCTTTGTGTAATTTTCGATACGATTCTATAATGCTTTCCCCTTCTTCTTGGATTTCAGAAAGCCTGCTAAGTTGTCTTTCCATCCTTTCCAATGCGTTGAAGAGACCACCCCAATGACTTGATGACGAGCTTGAATCCATCTTTCGCTTGATAATATGGATAGTTCCCCCCATGACCGCCAATGGGGTCTTCAGTTCATGGGACAGGTGATTAATGGTTCTGTCCTTGGCATGGCTGAGGCGCTTTAGTTCTTCTCGAACACTTAGCTCTAAGGAGCGAAAATGCAAGACAACGGCTACTGTCAAAAACATGGAAAGCCAAAAGGAGGCGAACCATAATATTTTTTCACTCGTGAAAAAGATTACTCCGAGAGTGAGAAGGCCGTCATTTAGTCCGCCAAGAAACCATAGAAACAACCCGATACCAAAAGGCACAAGGTAAGACGGCTGACGATCTTTAAGACGCCATAGCCTTATAATTGTATCAAGGAAATAGTAGAGGCAGGAAGCCATACAGAAGAGGTGTATTATTGATCTAAGCAACTTGGACTGGGGTCGTAAGATGTCTGCGTAGACCGGATGAGTCTCTAAAGGAAGCCCGAAGAGCCACGGGTTATTGCCCCAAAGCGCTAATAGAGCCAAAGCCAGGCTTGCGCCAATAACAATCCATGATAGCTTATTAGCCTTTGAATTCGAAAGAGAAAGGGTAAATAAGGCCCAACTGGCCGGTAACAATGCTAATGAGGCCTGACAGATTTTATATCCAGCGAGTATGGATCCCGGAGATCTTTGAAGGGCGTAAATAACCCATCCCAGGAAAAAGAAGGTCAGAGAAATATAGAAGAGAAAAAGCCACCTCAATGGGTGGTAGCGGCGATACAGTGCTAAGCTGACTGCGCATAACATAGACATGCTAACGTTGGTGGCTAATGAGGGGGGGAGGTAGGTTATGACACAAGAATGGTGGTGTGTGGGTTGGGGTGATTTTGTAATGGTGCTGGTAGTTTAGGTTGATTTTGTGTTGTTTTTTGTGGCATTTCGTTTTTCACTGGAATTAGACTTTTTTGAAACAAATTCCGCCACAAAAAACAAGCTTTCATTATCCATATATTATTAGTTCAAATTGATGTGATCAAAACGGAAAAGAAATTCTGGCTCATCCATGCTGCCATTTTGGGTGAAGCTATCTTCGTGGAAGGCGACCGCATGAAATTCAGGATACCCGCCTGGAAATTCACCTCGTGGAAACAACGTGCCTGAAAAGCGTATTTGTTGGTTTGGTTTTGTCTGGGCTAATGCCTTATAAACCTCTGTGTCCGGTGGAATGATAAGGGGGTTTGGTGTTGCCTTAAATAAAGCATTGCATGAGAGCTCTACGACTAAGATTGCACCACTTGAGACATCAGAGAGTTTTGTTATCCTCCCTGCCCACCCCTGTATAGCGCCGGATGAGAGTAAATGTGCTAATTGAATATTCCTTTTTTCGAAAATAGACATTAATCTTCTTTTCTTTCCCAGGGGTTTGCCGGTCCGTGCTTCGTTCTCATAGGCTTTTCTATATTTACTGATAATTCTACAAAATTTCTCTTGTATTTCTGGACCAGCAGGGGCGACTAATGCACCTTGAAAATGAATATCATCTTCTGTTTTATTTATTTTAAATTTTTCTACATCTGCATTCAAGCATGTAGGCAATAAAATAACGAATAAAAAAAATAGCAAAGATTTTTTCATTATTTTCTCCTGGTAAAATTAACGGTTAAGATATTGTTTTCTTTTTGGTAGCAACCCCGGCAGGGGCATATCTGCCAAATTCCACCTAAGCACTTCCAACATCCTCTTTTTTTTCGAGATCTTCAACTCTTTCCTTAAGTTTTTCATGATTTTTCTTTAGTTTTTCATGATTGTTTTCATGTTTTATTTTGTCGGTGATGGCGAGGTGAAAGGCATTGATGTTGGTTTCGAGGGCTCTGGCGTATTCCGTATTTGAGTCAAGGATTTTCGACGTCATTTCGAGTAATATTGCTTTTTTCTTATCACGATCCTTATTGTAGCCTATCTCTTCATCGTTTATAGAAAGTTCTTCCTCATTTTCCTTTATTGTACAATATTTTTCCAATTTTACCAATGAAAAGCTGTCACCCGTTAAAATTTGTTCTGGAGTTATCGAGTATTTATTTTCTATTGAGCTAAGCCAAAAAATGGACCAATGGCAAAGTGTGGAATAGATTCAAGTATCATTTACACCCTCATCGTTTCATGATCAATTGAAGAAAACTGAGATTGACAATCCCATGAAAAAAATAAATGACTATTTGACCTTAAAACTCTCCTTCCGCCCTCCGTAAATCTCTCTCAGTTTTGGTTTTTCTATCTTACCGGTGGGATTACGGGGGACGTCTCCAAAGATTATCTTTCTTGGCCTTTTATATCTTGGTAATTGTAGGCAAAAATCGCTTATTTCTTCCTCTGTTGATGTCTTGCCGGGTTTCACCTTTATAATTGCCACTGAAATCTCACCAAGCCTTTCATCCGGTATACCGATAACTGCAACATCCTGTATATTGTTATTGCCTGCAAGAAAATCTTCAATCTCAACGGGAAAGATATTTTCCCCACCAGTTATTATAACGTCCTTCTTTCTGTCCACCAGCCATATGAAACCATCATTATCCATTCTGGCCATATCTCCAGTGAGCAGCCAACCATTAAATATGGTTTTTGATGTTGCCTCAGGATTATTATAATACTCCTTCATTACCCCAGGCCCCTTTACCATTAGTTCTCCAGGTTGTCCGGAGGGTACAGGCTGTCTGTTTTCATCAACTATCCGGCATTCCCAGTCAAATCCCGGAACGCCTATGGCTCCAACCTTATGTGAATTCTCTATCCCGAGATGGACACATCCTGGACCGGTGGTCTCACTCAACCCGTAATTGGTATCATAATCATGGTGGGGGAATACCTTTTTCCAGTTATTTATCAAACTTGGCGGAACCGGTTGTGCTCCGATATGCATTAACCGCCATTGGGCCAATGTATAATCTTCAAGCCTTACATCCCCATTTTCTATTGCCAATAAAATATCCTGGGCCCAGGGAACTAACAGCCAGACTACAGTTACCTTTTCCTCTGATACAGCCTCTAATATCCATTCAGGCTTTATTCCCTTAAGGATAACCGCCTTTGAGCCGACTATAAAGTGACCAAACCAGTGCATCTTGGCGCCTGTATGATAGAGTGGAGGAATCAGTAAAAAATTATCCCCGTGGATTTGATTGTGGTGTCTATTTTCAACTATACAGGCTGCCTCAAGGTTTCTTTGTGTCAATAGTATCGGCTTTGGTGTGCCTGTAGTTCCAGAGGTGAAATAAAGGCCGGCCGCATCCTCAATGCCTATTTCAATTTCAGGATTTACAGACGAGCTGCCCCTAAAAATATTTTCATATTTTTCTGCATATTCCGGGCAAAGATCATCCGGGCCGACAAATATGCAATCCTCGATTGTCTTAAGATCTACCCTTATATCATTTATCCTTTCTATAAACTCCTCTCCAAAGATTAAAGCCTTGCCCTCTGCAATCCCGGCACATAATTTTATATCCTGGGCGGAGAATCTGAAATTTAATGGGACTGCCCATGCACCTGTCCTTAAAATACCAAAGTATGCGGGCAGCCATTCAATGCAGTTCATCATAAGGTGGATTACCCTATCCCCCTTTTTAATGCCCTTTGCAATAAGCGCATTGGCAAAACCGTTTGCCTGGTCATCGAATTCCTTCCATGTTAATTCCTTTCTTGTATCATTGCCAGGGTCCCGTTCAATAAGGGCGATCTCATCGCCGTACATCCTTGCGTTTCTTGACAAAATATCACATATCAGCATTGTTTTATCCCCCTAAGATAAAATTTTTATTTTTTATTTGACAAAAGTATGATATAAAAATATATATACTTACATTAAAGTTATTTTATAGCTATAACATAATTACGCAACGTAAAGTCAAGACTCTCTTTACGAAAAAAATACCTAACATAGAAAATTATCTTATTCTATATATCTGTTTAGATAAATAATTTTTTGATAATTTTTCAATTTCTCATTTAAGTTGGATGCCTCCGATAAACAAAGGTTTAGACGGGTAATTGTTTACCCTTAGTATGGTTGCCCTGCCAGGGCAATCTATTCGTTAATATTACAATTTAAAGAAAAGGGGGGGGATTGTTATGAAAAAAGTATTTGTTGTTGCACTGATTGCAGGTTTTTTGTGTTTTGGTCTTGGCACTCATGCATGGGCAAAGCCTATAAAGGTAGGGGCTATAATAAACCTTACAGGGCCAGCCTCTACATGGGGGCAGTTCCACGCCAAGGGTCATAAAGATTACCTCAGGTATGTGAACGAGGTAAAGGGAGGAATTGGAGGCAACAAGATTGAGTTGACTGTAGTTGACCATGCCTACAAGGTTCCTGAGGCAATCAAGTATGTAAAAAAGTTTTGTACATCTAACAAGATGGATATGCTGGCAACATGGGACGCAGGCTCTGGCATAATGGCAAAACCAATTATTCAGAAATACAAGATACCTAATATTAATTATTCCACCTACCAGGGAATTCTAAAGGCACCGGTTGACTATGCATATCTGCCCTTCGGCAGTTACGTTATGGATTCGTATGCCATTTTGGAATATATCAGGACTATACATAAAGGTCAGGATGCCCCAAAGGTCGGCCTGCTTACCTATAATAATGCTTACGGAAAGTCTATTCATGCACCATCAAAGGAATATGCAGAGAAAAACGCCATTAATATCGTTGCTATTGAGCAATTTCCAGCAAAGACTCTTAATCTTGACACCGAATGTCTACGCCTTCAAAAGGCCGGCGCCGAGTACGTTTTTATGCAGTGCCTTCCGTCCGCCATTCTTATGGCCCTTGAATCAGCAGACAGGGTGAAATATGACGTACCCTTTTTTGGAACATGGACATCTACTGACCCCAACTTTTTTACAAGGGGCAAGGGGCTTATCAGGGATAGAATGCATATGCAATTTCCTGGTGGGCTTCCTGTTGATGGAGTACCTGGAATGAAGGTTATGGAGGGATTATGGAAGCGTTATAAGACAGTAACCAAATTTGACGCCTCATACTGGGAAGGTGTGTCCATTGCAATGATTATGGAGAAGGCATTCCAGACAGCCCACGATAAATTCGGAAAGGTTAACAGTGAGACCATAAATCAGGCCTTAGAAACATTCAACAATGTGGATTTTGGCGGGGTTATACCCAATGTTACATACACAAAGACAGATCATAGTGGTTCATTTACTGCAAGGATTGTCAAGATTAACGAAGACCAAACCTACACACCGCTCACAAACTTTTTCATTCCTGGAAAAGAGCGGGTAAAACTTTTGAAAAGGTAATAAATGAAGGCTTTTAGAGGTCAACCAAGTATCTTCACCTCCAGACAGCCCGAAGATAAAAGGGCAGAACTGGAGGTGAATAATCTATCATTACAATTCGGCGGCGTTACAGCCATTGATGATGTGGATATATCCGTGCATACGGGGGAGATATTGGCGGTAATAGGCCCAAACGGGGCCGGAAAAACCAGCCTGCTGAACAGTATTACCGGATATTATAAACCGCAAAAGGGCAGCATCATCTTCAACGGGCAGGAAATCACCCATATGTCTACCCACCACCTTACCAGACTGGGCATTGGAAGAACGTTTCAGAACATTGAGCTATTCCCGGGCATAAGCGTTCTTAAGAATATGCTTTTAGCGAGGCATGTTCATGCCAGGTATGGTGTAGGTTCAGCGTCTTTTTTCCTTCCATCGGTAAAAAAAGAAGAGGTAAATCACCGCAAGGTCCTGGAGGAACTGATAGATTTCCTTGAAATGCAGGCAATCAGAAAACAGTTAGTAGGTTCTCTGCCCTATGGACTGCGTAAGAGGGTAGAGTTAGGGAGGGCATTGGCCTTAGAGCCTAAATTGCTGATCCTTGATGAACCATTTGCAGGCATGACCTTGGAGGAAAAGGAGGATATGGTGAGGTTCCTCATGGAATTAAATGAGGGATGGGGACAGACCATGATACTTGTTGAACATGATATGTCCGTTGTTATGAGTATATCTCAAAAGGTTGTGGTGTTGGATTTTGGAAGGAAGATAACGGAAGGTCCACCGGAGATTGTTCAGGATCATCCCCAGGTAATTAAGGCCTATCTTGGTGATGCAGTTAAAATTTAAAGTTAGCAATCTAAAATTATAAGTTGAAGGCCACTAACAGCTAATTGTTAATTGAGCAAGGTGCTTAGATTGAAAAAAATAAATCGCTTAGACGAACAAATATTATCTGACCTTACAAAATATACATTACCACAGGTATTGGTAAAACAGGCCCAAGAATTTGGAACAAAAGAAACCGCCGTCCGGGAAAAAAGCTTTGGCATATGGCAGGCCTATAACTGGAATGACTACCTTCAATATACGAGAAAGGCAGCCTTAGGGTTGGCGACACTTGGTTTAAAGAGGGGTGAAAATATAGGTATAATAACCAATAATCACCCTGAATGGCTCTTTGCTGAATTAGGAGCTCAGGCCCTTGGCGCAGTAACCTTAAACCTGTTTTCATCTGCAATCGCAAAAGAGCTTTCCTTTGGCTTAGGTAGAGTGCAGGCGGCCTTTGTTATTGCAGAGGACCAGGAACAGGTTGATAAGCTTATCGAGGTTAAAGAGGACCTATCATTTGTTCGTAAGGTAATATATATTGACCAGACCGGCATGAGGACCTATACCGAAAATGACTGGCTTATCAGTTTCGAGAAGCTGTTAGAGCTTGGGGCGGATTTAGATAGAAAATCACCAAATTTCTTTTCAGACGAGTTAAACAAGGGGAAACCGGATGAGATAGCGCTGATGATTATGACTTCCGGAACTACGGGGCTCCCAAAAGTTGCCATGATCAAACATAAGAATTTTACTGAAATGGCGAGGAAATGGCTTGAGGCGGCCCCTATCGGTCTCGGAGATAACTGGATTTCCATTACCCCTCCGGCCTGGATTGTTGACCAGATGTGGGGTGTAGGAATAACACTATGCGGCGGCATGGTAATGAATTTTCCAGAGACACTTGAAACAGCAGTAGAAGATTTTAGGGAGATTGGACCAACCGTCATCATTACCGCCTCCAGGTTCTGGGAAGATCTTGCCTCAAAGATCAGGGTTAAGATAAGTGATTCGAGTTTCATCAAACGTTTTATGTACAATACCTGTATGAAAATTGGAGGGGCGGTTGTTGACAGACAGTCCCAGAAACAGGAAGTTCCATTCTATTTACATTTGCTTTACAGGGTAGCGTCCCGTGTTATGTTTCAGCCACTCATGGACCGTGTCGGCGCCTCCCAATTCAGAGGCGCTTACACTGGAGGACACCCAATTAGCCCTGACGTGATAAGGTTTTTCAGGGCCAATGGACTAAACCTAAAGCAATGTTATGGACTTACCGAGTCAGGGGGCATATTTCAAGTACAACCTGACAATGAGGTTAAGTTAGAGACTGTCGGCATTCCATTGCCGAGAACAGAGGTAAAAATAGGGGAAGATCAAGAAGTTCTTGTTAAAAGCGAATCTAATTTTGCCGGCTACTATCAAGACCCGGAGGAGACGTCAAAAACTATAAGCAATGGATGGCTCCACACAGGAGACGCCGGATATATAGATGAGGACGGACATCTTCTCATTATCGGCAGAAAAGAAGAGATCATGAGAACTAAAGAGGGTGAGGCCTTTTCCCCTGATTTTATCGAAACGCGGCTAAAATTCAGTCCCTACATCAAGGAGGCGGTCATATTTGGAGAGGGTCAACCTTACATAACTTCCTTTATGAATATTGACTTTGGAAATGTAGGGAATTGGGCGGAGGAAAGGAAGATACCATATACAACTTATACCGATCTAACCCAGCAATCCGAGGTGGAAGACCTTATCAGGGAAGAAATTAGAGAGGTTAATACTCAGTTGCCGGAGCCTATGCAACTTGTATATTTTACTTTGCTGTATAAATTACTCGATGCCGATGATGAAGAATTGACCAGGACAGGCAAGGTAAGGAGAAAATTTGTCTTTCAGCAATACAAAGACCTTATAGATGCCATGTACTCGAATAAAACGGAATTAGAGGTAAGGGGTAAGGTTAAGTATAGAGACGGGACAGTTGGTACGATTGAAACTACCGTCAAAATACTTAAAGTCTAATGATTTTGTTAGTTGTTATTAGTTAACTGTTAAACCCAATAACAAGAGTGGGAGCTTTTTCATGGAATTCTTTTTTCAAATACTTATAAACGGCTTATCCCTAGGTTTTCTTTATGCACTTGCAGCGCTTGGCTTTGTCATGATTTTCAAGTCGAGCAGTGTGCTGAATTTTGCACACGGTGAATTAATGGCTATAGGCGCATTCCTGTTCCTTGTGCTTACAACCTGGGCAAAGCTGCCTATTTGGCTGGCATTTATATTGACCCTCGCAGGTTCCTTCTCCCTTGGATTTATAATTGAACGATTTTTCTTGCGGCCACTTATTGGCGAGGCCCTTATCGAGGTAATCATGCTGACGGTTGGTCTTGCCATCATGCTAAAGGGATTGATGTTGTTTATATTTGGTGGTGATATACACAGTTATCCGGATTTTTTGCCGGAGTCTCTTACGTTTCAATGGGGAGCAATCGAAATCTCAGGGGTTTATGTTGCTACCTTTATAATAGGAATAATTTTTCTTGGACTTTTTGGCTTTTTCTTCAAATATTCATCTCAGGGAATATACATGAGGTCGGTTGCAGATAACCAGCCTGCTGCCATGGCCTTAGGTGTACATGTTAGAAGAGTGTTTGCTCTATCCTGGGCTATTGCCGCCCTGGTATGTGCTATAAGTGGAATTGTCCTTGGCATTATTAATGGAATTAATGTTCATGAGGTAAGCGCTATAGGCCTTAAGGTGTTCCCCGTAGTAATCCTTGGAGGCCTTGACAGCATTGGCGGGGCAATCATTGGAGGTCTCATCATAGGGCTTCTTGAAACATTTACCGGCGGATATATCTCTAGTGGATTGAGAGAAGTTATTCCCTACATCGCCCTGATTATCATATTATTGATCAAACCCTATGGTCTTTTCGGCCTGGTAGAGATTGAAAGGGTGTAACGATTGACAATTGAAAATTGAAAAGGTATAAGTGATGCTAAATCTTCGATTCCACCCCTGCGGAAATTTTAACGAGTCATATGAGAAGGAACTTACCATCTTTGAGACGGATTTCGGCAGACTGTTCATGATAGTTGGGCTCATCCTGCTCTTTGGCGTTGTCCCATTTATAAGCAGTGAATATATCCTATATATTTTAAATATAATCGGTATTTATGCCATTGCCGCTATAGGCTTAAATCTTCTCATTGGTTATACGGGACAGATTTCGCTTGGCCATGGCGCTTTTTTCGGGGTAGGCGCATACGCCGCTGCAATTTTGGCTACCAAGGCCGGTATCCCATTTATAATTGCCGTTCCTGCAGCAGGATTTATCACCGCCCTTGTAGGCATGATATTCGGTATACCTTCCATCAGGCTGAAACACCTTTACCTTACCATTGCAACCCTTGCAGGCCAGTTTATTCTTGAGTATGTATTTGTGCAATGGGAGAGCCTTACCGGAGGGGCGGAGGGCATAAGCGTTACTACGGCGAATATTTTTTGGATAGACTTAGGTTCTGACAGAAACTTTTTCTATGTGATATTTATATGTTTTGTTTTGATGGCCTGGATCGCCGTAAATTTGATAAGAACAAGATACGGAAGGGCCTTTATTGCAATCAGGGATAATGACCAGGCCGCTGAAGGAATGGGAATACCAATTTTTCCTTACAAACTCCTGTCATTTGCAATCAGCTCTTTTTACGCAGGTTTTGCAGGGGCTCTATTTGCCTATTATATGATGAGCATAACCCCTGAGCCATTTAATCTTTGGCTCTCTATAGAATATATTGCAATGATTATAATTGGAGGCCTGGGGAGTATACCGGGAGCGGTATTTGGCTCCATATTCATTGTCACCTTGAGTGAGGTGTTGAGCTATGCCACTGAGATTTTTATGAATTTAGGGACTTCCACGGCTGTAGGGATAACCATAGCCCCATTGAGAGAATTTATATATGGCCTTGTTATTGTCTTATTTATTATCTTTGAACCGAAGGGGTTGGCAGAGGTATGGCGAATAGTACGCTCAAGTTTCAGGCTCTGGCCTTTTTCATACTAAAGTGCATCAAGGATTCGACAATCCATAGATAAAGCTTAAAACATAATCATATACACTTAAGACGAAAGATGAAATACTTTTTAATTAAGCGAAAACATTAAGATTAAAAGGAATCATGGAAAATAATAATTTATTACAAATTAACAATATCAGCGTTGTTTATTCAGATGTAATCCAGATTCTTAAGGCCGTGTCTTTGCATGTAAAAGAGGGGCAAATTGTCTCCTTGCTCGGAAGCAATGGAGCAGGTAAGACTACCACATTAAAGGCTATTTCCGGTATACTCAAGCCAGAAAACGGCAAGGTTACTGAAGGATCCATTGCTTATAAGGGTCATAACATTCAAAATTCATCGCCTGAGATGGTGACCAGACTGGGAATAATCCAGGTCATGGAAGGTAGACAGCCCTTCAAATACCTTACAGTTGAGGAAAATCTAAGGGTGGGAACTGCTACGAGATGGGGGAAACCTTACAAGAAAGATCTTGAAATGGTTTACCATTACTTTGGTCCCTTGGTGAAACGAAAGGATAGTCTTGCCGGATATTGTAGTGGAGGAGAGCTTCAGATGCTGGTAATAGGAAGGGCATTAATGGCAAGACCTAATCTGTTATTATTGGATGAACCTTCCTTGGGCCTGGCGCCGTTATTGGTAAAGGAAATTTTTGAAATAATAAAACGTATTAATAAGGACCAAGGCACGACATTGATATTAGTTGAACAAAATGCTAATATGGCCTTACAGATAGCAACCTTTGGGTATGTAATGGAAAATGGAAAAATAGTCCTTGAGGGTTTAGCCTCTGATCTGGTGGAAAATCCGGACGTCAAGGAATTTTACTTAGGAGTAGCTGCATCAGGCACAGCTAAATCGTACCGAAATGTTAAATCATACAAACGTAGAAAAAGGTGGCTTTAAAATTTTCGAATTTTCTCTTTTAATCTTAAATTACCAAATAGTCTTTTTGAAACGTCACAGTAAATCCAACCTCATTGTCTGCCGATTTATCTCTAAAAATAAAACCAGATGTCTATAAAAGGTAATGCGAAAGGCACTTTTTTCTTAATTGTAACTGCAATATGCATAGTTCATATTGATTTTTTTCTATGAATAATTATATATATATAAATATTATGAGTATATTCAATGGGAAAAGTGAAAAGATTAATAGACATAAACGATTTTTTCCTTGATAGTAATAAAAAAAAAGGATACATAGAAAAATGCTTTTTTGATTTTTCCGATCTATTTAATTATGACAATCTCGTCAAAGAATTTTCACAAGAACATCTTAATTTTAATTAAGAATTAATATAAAATTTGAGAAACAAAGATCAAAGGGAGGATTGCTTTTATGGCTGAAGTAAACATGAAGCTTCTTTTAGAGGCAGGGGTCCATTTTGGGCATCAAACAAAAAAATGGAATCCAAAAATGAAACCTTATATATTTGGTGCAAGAAATGGGATATATATTATAGATCTCCAAAATACCTCCAAATTATTAAAAAAGGCCTATAATTTTATTGTAAGAACAGTGTCGGAAGGGGGATCCGTGCTATTTGTAGGTACTAAAAAGCAGGCACAGGACTCAATTGTAGAAGAGGCAGAGCGTTGTGGAATGTTTTATGTAAGTAATAGATGGTTGGGCGGCACACTAACAAATTTCCAAACCATTAAAAAGAGGGTTAGCCGGCTTAAAGAGCTTGAGGCAATGAGAGACGATGGGAGCTTTGAACGCTACACAAAAAAAGAAGTCATTGGGATGGAAAAGGAATTAAGAAAATTAGAGAGAAATTTAGGCGGCATTAAAAATATGGATGAAAATCCTTCAGCTCTTTTTGTTGTGGACACAAAAAAGGAAAACATTGCAATCAAAGAAGGGATAAAATTAGGGATCCCTATTGTTGCTATGGTAGACTCAAACGGTGAACCCGAAGACATCGACTATGTTATCCCGAGCAATGATGATGCCATAAGGTCTATAAGACTTCTGACATCTGTTATTGCAGATGCCTGTGTTGAAGGTCATAATGAAAGAGAGGAAAAACTCAAGGCGGAAGAAAAGCTTGAGATGGAGAGAAAAGCCGATGTAGAGAATGAAAAGGAAGATAAAATTCAACCATCGGAGGAAGAGGACAAGGAAGGACCGGACATCATAATAATACCCAAAAGAAGCAAAACATCCCAACCTGCTGAAACTGATGACCCAGCGCCTGCCCAAACTGAAATATAAAAAGGAGAGAGTATATTGAAAACATCAAGTCAGTTGGTGAAAGAACTTAGAGAAAAAACCGGGGTAGGTATAATGGATTGTAAGAATGCCCTTCAGGAATCCAATGGAGATATCAATGAAGCAATTGATATACTGAGAAAAAAAGGAATAGCTAAATCCCAAAAAAGGGAAGGTAGAATTACATCTGAGGGCCAGATTCAATCTTACATACACATGGGAGGAAAAATCGGGGTTCTTGTAGAGGTGAATTGTGAGACGGATTTTACCGCGAAAACAGAAGATTTTACAAACTTTGCAAAAAATTTGTCTATGCACATAGCAGCCACAAATCCTATCTCTTTATACCCGGAAGATTTGCCTGCAGATGACATGGAGAGAGAGAAAGAGATTTACAGGGTGCAGGCCTTAGAATCAGGTAAACCGGAAAAAGTGGTAGAAAAAATTATAGAAGGAAAATTAAAAAAATTCTATTCTGATGTCTGTCTGCTTGAGCAGGCCTATGTTAAAGATCCTGACAAAACGGTACGGGATCTTCTTAATGAGCTTAAGGCCAAAACCGGTGAGAACGTTCAAATAAGAAGATTTGTAAGATTTAAGTTAGGTGAAAACGGCGATAGTAAATAAAAATTAACCGATCAACATCCACCTGTTTAAAGGCTTGCCTGAAAAAAACTAAAGGAATTTTGGTATGGATGTTGTAACTGCGGGACTTATGGACACAGAGTTTCCACTATGTTATCTTTCCTTTCTGTTTTCTCAGCCTTAGGTATAGTTTTTAATTGTCTGCATAAAATTTTGGATAATTTTATGCAGACATTATTTTGGGTATAGATATGCCAACATTTAACGTGCCACCCCATTTTAAAAGGATTCTGTTAAAACTGAGCGGGGAAGCCCTCATTGGTGATAAAGAAAGTGGTATAAGTTTCAAGACCCTTAAGAATATATCCGCTGAAATCCATTTGGTCCATAAACTTGGTGTGCAGATAGGTATAGTAATTGGTGGTGGCAATATTTTCAGAGGGATAAAATCCGCTGAATACGACATTGAAAGAGTAACTGCTGATTATATGGGAATGTTGGCAACTGTTATAAATGCACTTGCGTTAAATCAGGCCCTAAATGCAGCCGGTTCACCATCTTGTGTAATGAGTGCCCTTGAGATAAATAAAGTGGTAGAGCAATACACCAGGGAAAATGCCTTGAGACATTTATCCAAAGGTAGAATTGTAATCTTTTCCGGAGGAACTGGAAATCCTTACTTTACTACGGATACTGCAGCCACATTAAGGGCAATGGAAATAAATGCGCAGGCCATCTTTAAGGCTACTCATGTAGATGGTGTATACGACAAAGATCCATTCAAAGACCCTGACGCCAAACTATTCAAAAGGGTAAGCTATGAAAGGATTTTAAGGGATAAACTAAATATCATTGACATGACAGCCACATCTATGGCCATGGAGCACCGTATTCCCATTATTGTTTTCAATATAGGCAAACCTGGAAATATTGAAAAGGTTATTTCAGGCCATAAGGTTGGAACAATTATAACAGGAGAAGACGATGATAGATGAAATCCTATCAGAGATGGGTCAGAAAAATGACAAAACCGCTGAGGCCCTTGAAAAAGAATTTAAAAAAATGAGAACTGGACGAGCATCTACTTCAATACTTGACGGCATAAAAGTTGAGTGCTATGGAACTCAAATGCCGTTAAATCAAATAGCCTCTATGAGTAGTCCTGAGAGTAGACTGTTGACTATACAGCCATGGGATCAATCTGTCATTGGTGACATTGAGAAAAGCATCCTTAAATCAGGTCTTGGGCTTACGCCAATGAACGATGGAAAACTGGTAAGGATTTCAATACCCCCATTAACTGAAGAGAGAAGGAAAGATCTTGCAAAAATGGCAAAAAAGATGGCTGAGGAAAGCAAGATAGGTGTCAGAAACCACAGACGAGATGCCAATGAAGTCTTTAAACAGTTAAAAAATGACAGTAAAATTTCAGAAGATGAGATGCACAAGCAACAGGATAAGGTGCAAAAAATTACAAATGAATTTATTGAAAAAATTGACGAAATGAAAAAGGAAAAAGAAAAGGAAATACTCGAGTTTTAGTACATGCAAAAAGTTTTTATCAACTCCACACATTTTTTTCACCCTAAGGTTCTTAAATGGAGCAATTAAACCCTGAGAAATTACCACGGCATGTGGCAATAATAATGGATGGGAATGGACGATGGGCAAAGAAAAAGGGCCTTACCAGGATCATCGGCCATCAAAATGGAATAAAATCAGTAAAGGAAGTCGTCAAAACTACCAGGGAATTAGGCATAGACTGGCTTACTCTTTACGCTTTTAGCGAGGAAAACTGGAAAAGATCCAAATATGAGATAAAGGCATTGATGGATCTTCTAAAGCGCTATCTTAAATCTGAGCTAAAAGAAATGCTTGAAAATGGCATTAGGTTGTTATGTATTGGGCAAATCGATAAGCTTCCCCTTGATGTCCAAAAAGTCCTTTGGCAGACAATTGAAAAAACCGCCCATAATAAAGAAATGACCTTAAATCTCGCATTAAGCTATGGGAGCAGGCAAGAAATTATCTGGGCAATAAAAAATATGCTTAAAGATGTTGAAAGAGGCGTATTAAATATAAAGCAGATTACCGGGGAACGTTTTTCCAGCTATCTTTTTACTGCCGATGCCCCGGATCCTGATTTGCTTATCAGAACAAGTGGGGAATACAGGGTAAGTAACTTCCTTTTATGGCAAATAGCGTATACTGAAATTTTTATTACACCTGCCCTATGGCCGGATTTTGGCAAAGAGAGATATCTGGAGGCCCTTCTTGATTATCAAAAACGAGAAAGGCGTTTTGGCTCTACCTCAGAATAAGGAAAAAGATGACATCTCACTTGAAGAGGCTGATAACGGCTTTTAGCCTTATCCCTATCATTGTAATCATTGTTTGTTTTGCTCCACCTTGGGCCTTCTCTGCTTTAATCATGTTTGTCGCACTTATATGCTTAAATGAATTTTATTCATTTATTGTACCTAAGGTATCCAAAAAGATTATATTACCGATCTATTTTCTAACCATTATTTTATTTTGTGTAATACCGTATAAGGCTTTTTTTTATACTGCAATTATTCCTTTCTTTTCTATTTTTGTCCTTATATCTTTTTTATTTGGCTACCCAAAAAAGCACGGAACAATAGGCGATATAGGGCAAATAATTTTAGGACCTGTTTATATTAATCTGCCCTTAACATTTCTTGTAATTATCTCAATGCTTAATCAGGGAAAAATGTGGGTCTTTTTCTTGCTGACACTTGCATTTGCGGGGGACACGGCCTCCTTTTATTTTGGGAAGTTTTTTGGAAGACATAAACTAACTGATATAAGTCCTGGGAAAACCATAGAGGGCGCTATAGGAGGATTAATTGCGGGTGCGGCCTCCGGTAGTTTTTTTGCCTATATTGTCTTTCCCTCTTTATCTATTGTTTCCATTATGTTATTAGCTGTGGCAATGGCAATAAGCTGTCAGGTAGGTGACTTAGCAGAGTCTATGTTGAAAAGAATATCAAGCGTTAAGGACAGTGGAGCTATTTTGCCGGGGCACGGGGGAATGCTTGACAGAATTGATAGCCTTCTATTTGCAATACCTGTTTTATATCTGTATCTGAGCATTTAGATAAGGAAAGGAACTTTTTTATCTTGAAAAATATTTGTCTTCTTGGTTCTACTGGTTATATAGGAATTAATGCCCTTAAGGTTATCAAGGGAAACCCTGGGCGGTATAATATTATATCCCTTGGGGCAGGGGAAAATGTCGATCTCCTTTTAAGCCAGATAAAAGAGTTTAAGCCCAAGCATGCAGCAGTTATTAATAATAATCTTGCAGAAGAGCTGAAAAAGAAACTCAATAATTTTACAAGCACAAAAATACTATGGGGTAATGACGGTTATGCTGAGATAGCGACCCTACCAGAAATAGATTTGGTTATAGGGGCAATGTCGGGGTTTTCCGGACTGGCGCCAATATACTCGGCCATAACTGCCTGTAAGGATATTGCGTTAGCCAATAAAGAGTCGTTGGTGGTAGCGGGGTCTCTGCTAATGAGCGAATCAAAAAAGCGGGGCGTGAAAATTTTTCCTATTGACAGCGAACATAGTGCAATACAGCAGTCCATACAGGGACATAACAGGGAGGACCTTAAAAAAATTATACTCACCGGCTCGGGCGGACCATTTAGAAATTTACCTATTGATAGACTAACCATGGTTAAACCTGAGGAGGCCTTGAAACATCCCAACTGGCGTATGGGGATGAAAATAACTATCGATTCAGCGACTTTAATGAATAAAGGATTAGAGGCAATAGAGGCAAAGTGGCTTTTTAATTTAGAAATGGATCAAATAGAAATCCTTATCCATCCACAAAGCATTATACATTCTATGGTAGAATATATGGATGGGTCGATTATGGCTCAATTATCTACTACTGATATGAGAATACCAATAGCCTATGCCCTTTCTTATCCCAGACATCTTAAAGGGGATACAAAACCACTGAATCTTTTAGATGTAGGAAATTTAAGTTTTGAAAAACCTGATAAAGAAAAATTTAAATGCCTTGATTTAGCCCTTACCGCAGATAAAGCAGGTGGAAGCATGATGTCTGTTTTAAATGGGGCCAATGAAATAGCGGTAAATGCATTTCTTCAGGGGAAGATTGGTTTCATAGAGATCCCCGAGCTTATTGAGAGAACAATGGAAAATCACGAAATTTTCAGCATAGATAGCATAGACAAAGCCATAGAGGCTGATCAATGGGCCCGAACAAGGGCAAAAAAAATATTAAACACATGGAGGTAAAAGAGTGTTTACCCGGTTTGTTTTGATTTGCTAATGACCGGTATATACTATAGATTATGAGTGCCATTTTATATTACATAATTCCATTCGCAATAGTGCTTGGCATATTAATAACCTTTCATGAGTTTGGTCATTTTATTGTGGCCAAATTATTCAAAGTAAAGGTGTTAAAGTTTTCTCTTGGTTTTGGCCCCAAGGTGATAGGCAAGAGGGTAGGAGAAACCGAATACATAATTTCCGCCTTTCCCCTTGGGGGCTATGTTAAGATGTTAGGCGAGGACAGTGATGAAGAGGTAACCTTGGAGGATGAAAATAGGTCCTTTTCAGCACAGCCGCCGTTAAGAAGGATAGCTATTGCCGCTGCCGGCCCGGCTTTTAATTTCATATTGGCCTTTTTCCTTTTTCTTGGCGTTTATTCTATTTCAGGTTACCCTTCCATGACCGCCGAAATTGGCCAGGTAAGATTGAATTCTCCTGCTGATAAGGCAAAAATCATAAAAGGCGATATTGTAGAATATATTGAAGGCAATAAAATCAATGAATGGCTCGATATAAAAAAATTTGTAGTAAAGAATCCAGACGGGGGATTAGAGGTAGTAATCAATAGGAATGGTAAAAAAATAGCGGTAATTGTTCACCCGGAAGAGGAAATTGTTAAAAATATATTCGGTGAAGATATAAAATCGGCATTGATAGGAATCGTAGCGAGTGGAGAAATAAGTCAATTGAAATTAAATCCTTTTCAGGCCATAGGAAAGGCAGGGGAAAAAACCTGGGAGATTACATCATTAACAGTGCTGACAATTGTTAAACTTTTTCAAGGCGTAGTTCCACTTAAAACACTCGGCGGCCCTATTATGATAGGTCAGCTAACAGGGGATATAGCGAGAGAGAATTTGGGTTATTTATTTCCCTTTATGGCCCTTATAAGCATCAACCTTGCCATCTTAAATCTTTTGCCGATTCCAGTGCTGGATGGCGGGATGATACTTTTCTTTTTAATAGAAATCTTAATTAAAAAACCTATAAGTATTAGAAAAAGGGAGTTAGCTCAAAAGGTGGGCTTTTTCCTTCTTATCCTGTTAATGGCTATTGTCTTTTATAATGATCTGATAAGAATAGTTACTAACCATTAATGAAGACTGAAAATTGAATGCCCTTTCTTTAAATACCTCAACCAGTCAATACAGCATTGCAGTAATAGATGATGAAATTGTGCTGGGTGAATATATACTTCCTTCAAGGTCAAGTCATTTCAGGAATTTGATGCCTGCAATAGATGAACTTCTTGCCAGGGTCAACATTGAACTTTCAATGCTTGGTGGCCTAATTGTGGCAATTGGGCCAGGAAGCTTTACCGGCATTAGAATAGGCCTTTCTGTTGTTAAGGGGTTATCTCAATACCTGACTATACCGGTAGTTGGGGTTCCCACATTGGAGGCTATGGCATACCAGCTCCCATACATTAAAGAAGACATATGCCCCCTTGTGACCTCTCGAAAGGGTGAGGTGTTTACGGCATTATTTAGATGGAGTAACAATGATGAGCTTTTAGAGATAAAGCAATACACATGCCTGAAAGTAGAGGACATCGGGTCTATAATAGAGAACAGGACTATCTTAATAGGAAATGATTATTTTAATCAGGGAACAATCCTGAAGCGGCAACCTGACGAAAATCAGATATTAGCTCCCATAAACATGTGGAATCTTAAGGCATCAGCCATTGGCTCCTTAGGCTTAGAAAGAATTAAAAAAGGAAAGCAAGACGGTCTAAACAATCTTGAGCCTCTATATATGAGGGGGGCGAATATACGAATGCCAAAGGATATGTCTAATATCGTCTAATATTTAAGGCCAAGATTCTATGATTTGATTGTGCCATAAGGGCTATTTTTTAAAGATTGCATTAAAGTTTTTTATAAAGCCGTATTTTTACCTATTTGACAAGCAACCAAATTTATATTATATATCCCATGGTAAGCATATAATTTAATAGTGTAATTTAATGGACCAAAAAAGGATAAAAAATAAATTACCAGTTGCAAGGGAAGGGCTGCCCTTTATGATTGCTGGAGTAGCCTTGGCAATAATTATGGGTGTTTTTCACCTGGTTTTTTTGGCTCTTGTTATCTCTATGATAACACTCTTTGTTGTGTATTTTTTTCGAGATCCGGAGAGAAGCCCAGTTGGCAATGAACGGGCAGTTTTGACCCCGGCAGATGGAAAGATATTATCTGTAGACAAATTAGATAAAGGTGACCATAATTTTAAACATTCATCAATAAAGATAAGTATCTTTATGTCTATTTTTAATGCCCATATAAACCGAATACCTATAAGGGGTAAGGTATTAGACATTTCTTACACGCCAGGTAAGTTTTTTTCCGCAAACATGGATAAGGCATCTAAATACAATGAACATAATATTATAACATTAGAGACGGATGACGATAAGAAAATTGTCTTTGTTCAAATAGCCGGCCTTATTGCCAGAAGGATTGCATGCTGGGTTAAAGAAAGAGATAATGTAGAGGCAGGTCAAAGGTTTGGCCTTATAAGGTTCGGATCACGACTTGAGGTGTACCTTCCAGCTAATAGTGAGGTTACTGTACAAAAAGGGCAAAAAGTCAAGGCAGGCCAAACAGTAATAGGATACATTTAATAGAGTGAAAAAAAAGAATTGGTCAAAAAATAGAGATAGAAGGGGCGTATATATTCTCCCCAACCTGTTTACCTCATGCAGCCTTTTTGGTGGATTTTATGCCATTATTGCTGCTATCCAGGGAAGGCATCACGCTGCGGCTATTGCCATTCTAATTTCTTCCATATTTGATGCATTAGACGGCAAAATTGCCCGATTTACTAATACCAGCAGCCAGTTTGGCGCCGAATATGATTCACTGTCTGATCTGGTTGCCTTTGGTGTTGCCCCTGGGATACTGGTCTTCCTGTGGTCCCTCGAACCTTTTGGAAGATTTGGCTGGCTTGCTGTGTTTTTATATATTATCTGCGGTGCGTTGAGGCTCGCCAGGTTTAATATCCAAAAAAACGATATTGAGTCTAAACACTTCAAGGGATTACCAATACCTGGTGCAGCCATTTTCATCTCCACCTTTGTTCTTTTTATCGATTCTCTGGGCGGTCTCACTGAAAATAAACACATCATTACGTTAGGCGCCATTTATGCTTTATCTTTTCTTATGGTTAGCGCAATTGATTACCTTAGCTTTAAAAAACTTGAACTGTTTAAGCAAAAACCCTTTAATGTGCTTGTAGCCACTATACTTTTTTTTGTTATTATAGCCTATAAACCAGTCTTAATGTTGTTCATTTTTTCTGCAGCCTATGTTATCTCAGGCCCTATCATGACGCTTTATTGCATTATTCGCAGACATACGAAGATGTTTATGACACATAGAACCTCTGTTGAAAAAAAAGAAACATACACGAGAAATGGATTATAATAAAAAAGATTTATCTATAAGCGCCTAAATATTATGAGAATAACCGGTGGAGGTGCAAGGGGGCGAAAACTATCATTCCTTAAGGCAATAAATATACGCCCTACCTCGGACATGGTGAGAAGTTCTATCTTCAACATACTGGGGCAGACATTAACCGGTTTCTCTGTGCTTGATCTATTTGCCGGAACCGGCAGCCTGGGGATTGAATCCCTTAGCAGGGGGGCGAAAAAGGCTGTTTTTGTAGACAGGTCAAGCAAGGCCATTTCCCTAATCAGAAAAAACCTTGTTATTTGTGGCTATGAGGAGTTCTCAAAAACTCTAAAAAGACATCTGCCGGATGGTTTAAACCACTTGAGATGTGAAGGGTCCAATAAATTTGATATAATCTTTATTGACCCACCCTATGGTAAAGGATACATTAAGCCGACAATCGATAAATTATTTACAAATAACCTATTTCATGAAAATAGTACTGTAGTCGTAGAATCATCCATAAATGATAGTGACCCATTGCCTGCTTACATACAAAATCTTCGACTGAAACTCAGCAGGTCCTATGGAATGACATTAATAGGAATCTATATCCATGATTAAAAAAAACAAATCAGGAAAAATGATAATTTACCCAGGCTCTTTTGATCCCATTACAAATGGTCATCTTAGTATTACAAGAAGGGCATTAGCTATATATGACTCTGTTACCATCGCCGTGTCGTCAAATCCTATAAGTAAAACCCTTTTTACTCTGGAGGAAAGGGTGGATATGATAAGGGAGGCAATTAAAAATGAAGGTAATGTTTTTGTTGACTCCTTTGACTGCTTGCTTGTTGATTATGTGACAAACAAAAAAACCAATGTTATTTTGAGGGGTATGAGGGCGCTTTCTGATTTTGAATATGAATTTCAGATGTCATTAATGAATCGGAGGTTGAACAGAAGCATTGAGACCATTTTTATGATGACTGATTATAAATGGCTATACATTAGCTCCACGATAATTAAAGAAGCAGCCTTTTACAACGGCTCTGTAAAAGGCCTTGTCCCTGAAATAGTTTGTCAAAAGCTAAAAGAAAAATTTAGACACAATAAAACTAATAAATAAGGAGGATAATCTTATGGCCCTAACCAAAGAAAAAATTATAGACAACGTTTACAATCAGATAGGTCTGAGCAAAAGCCAGTCAAGGAGGGTTGTTGAAAGTCTGTTGGAAACAATGAAAAAGAGCCTATCAAAGGGAGAATCATTGCTTATAAGCGGCTTTGGGAAGTTTATTATAAAAGATAAGGCAGCAAGAAAGGGTAGAAATCCACAAACCAGAAAAGACCTGAATTTAAGGGCAAGGAGGGTTATTGTATTTAGAACCTCCGGCGTGCTCCGGAGAAAGATAAACCATAAGGACTAAAGCGCAACGATAAAAGAGTTTGTAAAACCAAGGGACTCTAATTTTTTGATTAGGGTGTTGGCCTCAATTAAATCCGAGAGCAGGGAAACCCTTACACGGTAAAGAGTTTTTCCTTCATATGGCGTATATGGTGTAATAGAAATGTGATCGAAGTTAACCCTCAATTTTTCTGCAAGGCTCTCAGAGTTTTTTCTATTTTCAAATGCCCCAACCTGTATGGAAAACCTTCCCTTCATATAGTCTTTTACCTCAATGAGGGGCCTGCGCTTATTGTCTGTTTTTTTCTTTCCAACCATTCTCGACAAGACAACTAATCGTACCTTTTCAACTCCGGACCCAACTATACCTAATTTTTTGGCCGAGGCAAATGACAGGTCAATTATCCTACCTTTAACAAAAGGTCCTCTATCGTTAATCCTAACAACGGTCTCACTTGAGTTTGCTAAATTTTCCACTTTCACGTAAGTTCCAAATGGTAAAATTTTATGGGCGGCGGTTTTATCGTACATATTGTATGTCTCACCGTTAGCCGTTTTCTTTCCGTGAAACTTTTTGCCATACCAAGAAGCCAGGCCTTTCTGCACAAATCCTTTATCGCTAAAAAGCGGGTAGTATATCACCCCATTTACAGAATAGGGGCGGGAAATACCCCCCTTTGTTTCCGGCAGAACTATGTAGGTCTTCTCATGCCTGGCCTCTTTCTTGATAACAGAACAACTAAAAACACTAAAGGCAATAAGAAGGGGAAGAATAAACCTCTTGATTATTTTCATATTCTGCAATACGACTCCACTGCATTTAATGTTTATTTTAACCGTTCAGGGTTCAAAGGTTCAGTGGTTCAAGGGTTGCATTCTCATCACCATAATCCATTTTGTAAGCGTTTTGTACGAGAAAATCGACCGCCTCTACATCCCCACAAACCAGGAACATGGTACTTGGCAATGATGTGGCAAAACACGCATTTTCTACGAGCATTTCGGGATCCAATTTTAGTCTTTTCCCTAACCTTGAACCCTGAACGGTTACCATTTATTTACATAAACCAATGGCTGCTTTGCTGATATCTAAACTTAGGGCTTTACCTGACAGGTCTGTGGCAAAAAATTTTTTGATATGGAAATTACTTATTAAAGGAGTATTGCCTTTAATTATCTTAAAGGTGAGGATCATAACGGACCCTTTAGCTCCACCATCAAAGCCTTTAGGGTGAATAAGTCCTATTCTAACCATATCCTTACTGTTGTTGGCTATTACAGTGGCTTTTGCTGAGAGGGTCCCTGGTGTTACCTTTACAAAATTGATTTTACTCTGATCATAATCTATTGTTATATCAATACTTCCAACGGTAGTGCCTGTAGTAATCCCATTTAGAACCACCTCAATTTCTGCAGTTGAATAATGTTTTTCTGCAATAGCATTGGAGTATAGAGACACCGCTAAAAGTGCGTTAAAAAGAATAATAAATATTTTTTTCATTCCTGTACCTTGGTTAATATTATTACCATTCAATTTTCATTTCCTGTTTTAAGACGTATCCGTCAACAGATTTTCCGATAAAATTGGGAGTCAAAGTTCACATTCTTTGCCTTTAATTCTCATTTCAACAAGTTATCCGAGGATAAAGACCGGATATTTTCCTATTTTTCCAATTCTGTCTTTACGGCCACACCTATTTTTTCTATGGTATATGGTTTTTTGATATACTGACCTGCCCCCAGCATCTGGGCCTCCTTTACACGTCCTGTTTCAGAAAATCCGCTTGTAATTATAGCCTTCTGGCCGGGGTGGGATTTAATAATTCCCCTGTATGTCTCAAGTCCATCCAGTCCCGGTTCCATAATCATGTCTAAGATTACCAGATTTGCTGAATGATTCTTCATATATTCCACTGCCTCTTGCCCGCTTGAAAGAGTAGTCACGGAATAGCCCAATTCAGATAGCAGACTGTCTGCTATATCTCTTTGTTCTTTTATATCATCCACCACCAAGATTGATTCACCTTTTCCCATGTACTGCTCAAGGGGCGTGGGTGATTTATCTTTAATCTTTCTTTCCCTGGTAGCAGGAAAGTACAGGGTGAATGTTGACCCCTCATTTATTTTGCTTTGAACTTCAATATAACCTCTATGATCCTTTACTGTCCCCCATACTACAGCCATACCTAATCCTGTGCCGCTTCTTCCCATTTTTTTCTTTGTATAAAACGGCTCAAATATTCTGTCAACATCCTCCGGGGGTATGCCTATCCCCCGATCAATAACTTTAAGAATTACATAATCACCCTCTGCTATATCATCATAACCCCCCACAGGTCTATCAACATATCGGTTCTCTGTAGATATAATTATACTTCCATCACGCTGAATGGCCTCTGCTGCATTGGAGATTAAATTCATAACAGTCTTTGATATATGTATGGCAGAGCCTAACATATTTAAAAGATCAGATTCAAAATCTAATACCACTTCAATGTTGGGGTAGTATGATAAAAGTTTCTCATATTCAGGGGTTTTTAAATAATCAGATATAATATTATTTAGGTTTAAAACTTCCATGACAGCAGCCCCTCTTCTCGCCAATGTTAGAAGGTCATTGACGATATCAGCAGCCTTCTTTCCGGACTCCTGTATGGTTAATAATGGCTTTCTCAAGGGGCTGTCTTCCGGGGTCTTCATCAGTAGTAATTCAGGATAGCTGACAATTCCGGAGAGCACATTGTTCAGGTCGTGTGCTACGCCTCCTGCAAGGGTCCCAATAGCCTCCATTTTCTCAGCACGCTGTAGTCGTACCTCTAAGGCCTTTTTCTGGCTGATATCAAAAAAACTATCTAACAGATACTCTTTGCCATCTAATTCTATGCTACGAACCGTTCTGAAAACAGGTATTTCTACTCCATTTCCATTGATTATTAAACACTCTAAGTTATGCATCCTTCTACCAAGATCAGTAATAGGATGCCTTTCTGCTTCTTCAGGACATAGGTATTCGTGGCATAAGCTGCCTATAATCCGTTCCTTTGGGAGACCAATCATCTTAAGGGCGGCATAATTTGCATAAAGAATTTCATGGGTTTTAAAATTACTAAGTATAATACCTGCCTGTATTGAGTTTAATATATTATTGAGACGTTTTTTACTCTCCCGAAGGGCCTTTTCGGATTTCAGGCGAAGGCTTATATCTCGAATTACCCCATATGTCCCCATAAAATGTTTATCTTTAGAATCAGCAGGCTTATCGTATATTCCAACGGCCCTTAATTCTACGGCAAGGGTATTATTCCTAACTTTCTCTGTCCCATTCCCATTTTTATAATATTTTAACCTTATTCCTGTTGTTGGAACAGCACGCTTACCAGTCCTTTTCTCGTTGAAATGGTACGTGGATCTATCTATATCTTCTTCATGAATAATAGATGAATAGTGTTTCCCTATCAATTGATCGGGATTAAAGCCAAGAAGAGAATTTACTGTTTCATTTACGAATGTAAATTCGCCTCTATGATCTAATGTGTAGATAATGTCCGGTGAATTATCCACTAAATATTTATACCGGGTTTGAACAAGGGATAGTTTTTCATTGATAATGCCGTTTTCCGTCTTTAATCTTTTTTTATTAAGGGCATTTCCTACTGTCCTTATTAATTTCTCAGGCTCAAAAGGCTTTTTAAGGTAATCATATGCCCCTTTTCTCAATGATTCTATGGCCAATTCCTCCGACCTGTATCCAGTGATAACGATTACCAAGGTCTCCGGTGTTTTCCTATTGATATAATCCATAACCGCAAGGCCGTTTACCTCCGGCATTACAATATCCAGGAGGGCAAGATCAAAATTATTCTGAGATAAATATTCTATTGCCTTTTTACCATTATTGGTTGTTTGTATTGCATAACCCTTGTTTTTTAATAGGGTTTCAACCGTATCACACATGCGTGAATCATCATCGACTATCAAAATATTTTCATTACCGTCCATGGCGAACTCCTGGAATTATTAAATATGATATTTTATATGGGCAGGACAATCTTAAATTCAGTCCCATTTTTCCCGTCACTCACGAAAGTGATGTTTCCCTTTAATTCCTTAATAATATTATAGACGATAGACAACCCTAATCCGCTATGTTTCCCCCCCTTTGAGGTAACAAAAGGGTCAAAAAGTCTGGATTGAAGGTTATCAGGTATACCTGGTCCGTCATCTATAAAGGCAATCTCCACATATTCCATGGCGCCCTTCATGTCTTTTAAGAATTTGTCGCTTAGAGTATTTGAGGTATATTTAGTTGTTATATAAATATTACCCCCCATAGGCATTGATTCAACTGCATTATTAATAAGATTGATAAAGACCTGCTTCAGTTTATCTTTATCTGAATTAACTAATGGAAGGGAGTGCCAGAGGTTCAAATGAATATCAATGTCAGTACCTATCAACAAGGATTTTTTGAAAACTTTTACCACTTCCGACAAAAGGGTATTTATATCTAAAGAGTTAATTTTCCGGGGTTTTATTTTTGAAAAATCATATAATCCATGCAATAAACGAACAACTCGGTTAATTTCTTCGTTGATAATCTTAAGCTCCTCGAGGTCAATGTCCTTTTCAGCCAATTTTGCTTCCATGATCTTAGTGTAATTTTTAATGATGCTCAATGGCGTGTTAACTTCATGAACGACTTTTCGAGCAATGGTTGAGGTATCCTTAAGGCGTTGAGCCAGGACTAATTTCGCTTGGTTTTGCCTCAAATAATCCGCATACAATGCAATAGCTGCCTGATCACTAAGCATAGACAACATTTTTAAGTTATCTTTCAAATAAGAGACCTTTGTTTCATTTAAACCTACTACTATTATCCCAATGTATTGTTCTTGAACAACCATAGGGAAAATCATTACGCCATCCCTCCCTGTTAGGCGAATAACCAGTTCATCTATAATAGTAGGACTATCATTTTTGAAATAGCTGAAGGAATCTGTTGGAACCCCTTGCCTTAGAGAGTTCACTATCAGGCCTTTTCCTTCTTGAAAGGGGATTAAAACTCCATCAAAAAAATTAAATTTATTGTTACTCCCAGCAGATTTTCCGATTAATGCATCTTTTTCTTGATCATATAAAAAAAAGAGGACAATCTTCAGGTCAAACAGAATCTGGAGTGCCTGACTGATTACTCTCAATATGGCATTTTCATCATGGGCCTTTAATAGGTTTTGAAGTGTGCCCTGAAGCAAGGTTGCTTCTTTTACCTCTTGAGCTAAATGTTCTTGTATCTTATGTTCTCTATCAGAAACGTTTATCTCTTTATTCTTCTGGAAATTTATATTTATCCCCAAAAATTGTGCAATATGCCCTATTTCTTCCCTGGCATTGGAGTCAATTTCCTCTAATTGCTGACTTGAAAATCCAAAGATTTCCTCTGCAGTCTTAAAATTAACCTCACTGTTTTCGTTTGTTTCAACAGACATAATATTGGCTACATATACAATCTTAATCAAGGGAAGGGCATTGAGGATTCTTGGTAATGGTTCATGGTGATAAAGAACTGCATCTGATATAAAGGACTGGAGTCTCCACTGTTTAATAAGCCAAGACCCTACTTCCGGGTGTGATGCCCCTAATTGAATTTCCCCTGCCAAAAGCAAATCCGTCCGTTTATTGGATGAATTTATTATCTGTTTATATTCGTCTGTAAAATTAATCCATAGGACAAGTTTACCAATATCATGAAGCAGTCCTGCCAAAAATGCCTCGTCAGGCGAGTCATATGCGATCTTTACGGCTATTGATTTAGATAGTATGGCACACATCAAAGAGTGCCACCAAAAACCTTTCAGGTTAAATCCCGATTCATCCTTAGCGCCTTTAAAGACATTTTTTATTGAGGCGCTAATTGCAATATTTTTTATGGTATCTGTACCTAAAAGTACAAGGGCCTGCTCCGTGCTGGTTACTTTATTAGGGAGATTGTAATATGCAGAATTAACCATTGCCATGACCTTGGCACTCAGCGAGGAATCTTTGCTGATTATTTGGGATATTTCTTTTATCTTAACTTCTTCTTTGTTGCATGCCTCTATTAATTTTAAGAGAATATGGGGGAGAGAGGGCAGTTGTTTTGAAGTTTCTATCTTATCGAAGATTGGTGAGGAATGTTTTTTCATAAATCCATTTTTGGCAATACATTGTTAATTAACAATCTATTATACTTATACAAATACATTTTTTATGCAATAAAAATAAAGGAAAATTATTCTTTTGTCAAACAAGATATATGATGCATTCGTAAAAAGTCAAAAATTGCAGATTTGACTACAACATATAGTGTCTAATAATGTAAGTATATACAGTGAGGCTTTTTTTCATTCACTATTTAGTCAACAGTGTTCCCAGATGTATGCTTTCTTTGCCATGCTTTTCATATAGGGAATCCAGGGCCGTATTTAATCTCTTCTTTTTTTGATATGAGTCATCATGGTTGAAAAGAGAGAGCTGCCCATTTCTATCAAAAAAGTTTAGCTGAGACAAGGAGATACCTAAAAGCCGGACAGGTCTTTTACCGACCTCCGTTTTTTTTAAAAGAGAGCATGCAATTTTGTATATTTCAAATCCATCGTCAGTAGGATTGGCAATAGTTGTTGATCTGGTAATTTGAACAAAATCACTATATTTTACTTTTAGTGTAATGGTTTTTCCTGTTGCCCCCTCTCTACGCATACGGTGAGCTACCTTGTCGGCTTGAGACAGCAGTGCCCTTTTTGCCATATCCATATCAAGGATATCCGTGGCAAAAGTATTTTCGTGACCAATTGATTTTACATCGTGTTCAGGCACAACGTCTCTATCATCAACTCCCATAGATAATAAATGCATTTTAATGCCATGTTTCCCAAATCTATTGCACAAAATATCTACTGGCACCAGACTAAGCTCCTCAAAAGTATGAATATTTAATTGGCTTAAAACCTTTTGTGTCGCTTTTCCTATTCCCCACATCTTGGTAACAGGAAGAGGATTTAAAAAATCCCTGACCTTGTCATGGGTCACTATAGTTAAACCATTAGGCTTGTCAATATCAGATGCAATTTTTGCAACAAATTTAGATGGAGCCAGCCCAGCAGATACTGTTAAACCGGTCTCCATGAAAATCCTCTGCTTGATTTCTTTTGCAATATCCTTCGGATGCCCTAAGAGTCGTTGAGACCCTGTAACGTCCAGGAACGCTTCGTCTATGGAAATGGGTTCTACCAGCGGAGTAAATTTATAAAATATTTGAAATATCTGTTGGGACATTTCTTTATATCTCCACATCCTGACTGGAAGAAATACCCCCTCAGGGCAAATACGTCTTGCCTTTGCAATTGGTTGGGCCGAATGCACTCCAAATCTGCGGGCCTCATATGATGCAGATGACACGACACCTCTTTCTGTGCTTCCCCCCACTACCACCGGTTTTCCCTTTAATTTAGGATTATCCAACACCTCAACTGCAGGATAAAATGCATCCATGTCCAAGTGGATTATTGCTTTTAATATCTGCCTGTCCATTGCGCTGCTTGCCTAAACATATATTGTAACCGTTCACGGTTCAAAGGTTCAGGGGTTCAAAGGTTGTATTCTTATCACCTTAAGCCATTTTGTAAGCGTTTTGTACGTTAAAACGACTGCTTTCACATACTCACAATCCTGGAACATGGTACTTGGCAATGATGTGGCAAAACCCACATTATTAAGAGCCTTTTTGGGATGCAATTTCAGTTTTTCCCCTAACCCTGAACCTTGAACCCTGAACCTGTGAACGGTTACCATATATTTATTTTAATAAAATCAGATAGGTTGGCCCCATAAAACTTTTACTTACTCATTATGCCTATTTTTGGGATTCATTAAATACCTTGCAAACCCATTTTTTATATTGCCCCGAGGTATTACCTTAGCTCTCAATGTTATATCTATACCGTTTCGATACGGTAAATGAATCATAAAATCATAAATAATATAAACCTTTACCGGGATTTTATAGGAAAGTTTAAGTGAGCATTCTCACAATCAAACCAAGGAATGATGAGATAGTCGGAAGTGTATGAGGGAAAGGAAAAGATTATTGCACTTATGATCAGGGTAGAAAATCATAAGTTAATGCTTTGTTAAACATAAATAAAACTCTTTTTTTGATAACCCTGACTGCTCGATCATCTTTCGGAGAAGTGTCGCACCATACTTTTCTTTTTTGCTTTTTAAATGATCTACTGTGACAATTCTACGTTTCCCTTTCACATATCCTTCCCATTGAGCATGGCTTGTACCTTTTTGTCTTTTTTGGGTAAAATTTAAACTTTTCAGGATGGTTTCTATTTGATTGCAATCAAAAGGGGAATATTTTTTACCTATTAGTTGTTATGGGCTAAATGAAAAGGGATATACTCTTGAAATGTAAAATTTCCCGGGAATTCTCTTATAAATACTACTGCTTTGATAAAATAATAGTATAACCAATCACGTAAAGGAGCGCGCCTACGGATTAAGTAAGGGATTGATTCTTTATTGTCGGTATCAAGAACTGCATCAAGATAGCTTGTAAGCGCATCACTCATTTTTCTTTTTAATTCCTCTGGAGAATCAGCTTGAACAGCGATATTTAAATCTATGCATACGCCGGTATAAGATCCTTTTCTTGACCGATACCCATAACATCTTAAAATAAGATTATCCGGCCGAATATTTGCCATCTTTACCTCATTATTTTTTTTAAATATCTAAAATAATAACCCTATGTTTATATCAAGAAAAATTTTATTTTTATTGAAGGAATTTGTCAATAATAAAGTTTTCCGTCCTTTAGCAGGATGATTCAATT
>Ga0307990_1000559_pt1 | contig 33100 bp, 27 predicted proteins | sample EllFjometagen129_FD_203168 | JGI IMG/M metagenome (GOLD analysis project Ga0307990, IMG submission 203168) | Marine microbial communities from Ellis Fjord, Antarctic Ocean - #129 | ecosystem: Environmental > Aquatic > Marine > Unclassified | place: Southern Ocean | collected 2014-10-08
CGCACCATTCAGGAAGTACCATCTGTTTTTCCAACATCGCCGCTTTGACCAGGCGTCTTAAAGTCCACAATGACCAATTGAACATTCCGGACGCCGCGAAACTCGTTCATCTCGACGGTGAACGCCACGTCCAAATAATCGCCGACATCTCTGTAACGCCCGGCCATACGCCACCCCATCGCCGTCAGCACTGCGGGGCCGACGGCCAACCTCAGTTTGAGATGCGCATCTTTTATAAGCGCCTTAAAGATAACTCGAGCTTTTTTCACGGCGAAAATCGGCTTCGGATTCCCAATGCCGAAAGGGGCGATGGAATCGATTTGCACCACGGTTTGTTCATCGAGTTCAGCCAGATCGCACCAGGCGTCCACGTCAAACACCTTTACCATCATCTCCGGAGTGATCCGTTTCCTGCCAAAGGATTCAAAGGCGACCATGAAGGATTCGATTTCGCCTGCGCGGATCGTTATGCCTGCGGCCTGCTGATGTCCGCCGAAACCCTCCAGATGTTTCGAGCATGACGCCAGAGCTTCATGAAGATCGAAACCCCTGACAGACCTTCCGCTTCCACGTCCGGTGTCGCCATCCAGGCTGATGACAACGGTCGGTCGATGAAACTCTTCCTGAATCCTTCCGGCGACAATGCCGATAACGCCCGGATTCCAATCACGACCCACCACAACCAAAGTCTTGAGCCTGTCCAGATGAGGATTGTCCGCCACCATCTTTCGGGCTGTCTGATGAACTTCGGTCTCAATCTGTTTCCGTTTTTCATTGAAGGCCTCAAGATCAGCCGCCAGGGATTTCGCTTTATCGAGATCAGTGGTCGTAAATAGCTCAACGGCTGTTTTCCCGGAAGCGATCCTGCCCGCAGCATTGACCCGAGGAGCTAAATTAAAAGCCACGTTCCCATAGTTCACAGGTCGTTTCGACATCCCGCAAACTTTTTTTAAAGCCGCAATACCCGGACGTTTTTCCTCGGAAAGTAGATCAAGGCCCGTTTTGATAAGCGGACGATTCACACCTGTCACAGGCGCGATATCCGCAATGGTCCCAATGGCAACGAGATCGAGAAGTTTTTTGATGTCCATATCGCCGCGCGAAGCCATACCGCGCTTGACGAACTCGGCGCGTAAGGCCCCAGCCAAAAAAAACGCGATTCCCACGCCCGTCAAATCTTCATCGTGAAAGCTGCACTGCGGCTGATGAGGATTGACCACTGCGTCGGCCTCCGGAAGGGAAGCGTCGATTTCGTGGTGGTCTGTTATGACCACTTTTACGCCCAATTGCCGCGCGGTCCGGCAGGCTTCATGCCCGGTGATCCCCAAGTCCACGGTGATAATCAGACGAACGCCCTCTTCCGCCAACTGCTTGACGACTTGTGGATGAAAACCGTATCCGTGGTCCGCCCTGTCCGGGATGAAATATTGAACGGGATACCCGGCGCCTTTGAAAAACTCGACAAGTGCGCTGGCGGCCGTTACTCCGTCGGCGTCAAAATCGCCATATATGCATATGGGTTCACGCGCCTGCACAGCATCGGCGATATGCCCAACGGCTTCTGGGATTCCGGCCATGCCTTCAAATGAAGGCAGTCCGGCCAGTCGGGGATTGCGAAAGGTCTCGGCCTCGGCGGGATCACAGAGGCCTCTGTTGACCAGCACTATTGCCGCTAGCCTCGACAAGCCCATGCGCTCGCAAAGAAGCCGGACTGCATTCGCATCCGGCTTTTTGAGTTCCCAGCGCATTGTCATATTTAGCTATTTCTTCCGGCCCCGCATTCGCCGGTTCAACGTGTAGTTCTCGAGGAAAAGATAAACCGGCGTTGCAACAAAAATCGAAGAGTAGGTGCCGACAAGAACGCCGATGATCATGGCGAAAGCAAAATCCTTGATGATTGCTGAACCCAAAAAGTAAATGCCCAATAAAACGATCAGAGTCGTCGTGGATGTCAGTATTGTTCTAGACAAGGTTTCGTTAAGCGAACGGTTCACTATTTCGTTTATCGGCTTGCCCCTGTGGGACATATGCCCTTCGCGAATGCGATCGAAGATAACGACCGTGTCATTGACGGAGTATCCGGCGATAGTCAGCAAAGCCGCGATGATGGAAAGGGAAATCTCCTTTTGCATGACCACGAAGATGCAACTGACGATAATCACGTCGTGGGCCAAAGCAAGAACAGCGCCGGGAGAATATCGAAAGTTGAAGCGAAAAGCGATATAGGCCAAAATTCCCAGCATCGCGAAGAGAATGGAGAAAAGACCTTTCTGGCGCAGATCTTTGCCGACCCTGGGACCGACCATATCCGTGGAAACGATCGAGACCTTGTCTTCGCCGAAACTGTTTTGCATCTGCGTCAGGATGACCTTGGCGACATCCGGCAGGTCCGTACTTTTGTCTTTACTTGGATCGGCTTCACTGATCTTTTGTATAACTCTTTGCTCGCCTTTAACCTTCACGGACATAACGTTGCGACCTTCCACAACGAAGGTCATCACCTGCGCTCCTTTGAGTCCGCCGGATTTGACCGCTTTGCGGACTTGCGCAATCGTGATATTCTTATCGAATTCCAAACGCATTTCCACGCCGCCGGCGAAGTCGATTCCGTAATTGAAACCTTTGGCGAAGATAATGGCTAAAGAAACCAGAACAACCACGGAAGATATGACGCCCATGATTTTCATGACGCCGATGAAATTTATTGAAGTTCCAGGTTTTATTATTTGCATGGTCGCGCCCTTAAATCAGATGCTGAGTTTTTTCACTTCGCGCTGACGCTGGAAGCCGTAGTCGTATATCAACCGCGTGCCGATGACAGCCGAAAAGACCGAAGAGGCCAGGCCGATCATCAAAGTCACCGCGAATCCGCGAATCGGCCCGGTGCCGAACTGATATAGCACAAGCCCCGCGATGGCCGTGGTGACGTTTGCATCGAGAATGGCCGAAAGCGCCTTGTCATAACCTGCCTCCACGGCCGCTCGCGCCGTCTTGCCAGTACGCAATTCCTCACGAATGCGCTCGTTGATGATCACGTTCGCGTCCACCGCCATGCCGATAGTCAGGATGATGCCCGCGATGCCCGGCAGCGTCAGCGTTGCGCCGAAAAGCGCCAGACCGCCCATGATCATGACAATGTTCGCCACCAGCGCCGAGGTGGCGATCACGCCCGCCCGACGGTAGTAGACGAGCATGAACATAATGACGAGCAGGCCGCCGAGAGCGAAAGAGCGATAGCCTTTGCGGATCGAATCCTCGCCCAGCGAGGGGCCAACTGTGCGCTCCTCCTCGATTTCCACTGGAACCGGCAGCGAACCGGCCCTGAGTACGATGGCCAGATCCAAAGCGTCCTCCAGGGTGAAATCCCCCGTGATCTGACCGCTGCGCGTGATGCGCGACTGAATCACCGGCGCACTCATGACCTTGTTGTCCAAAATAATGGCCAGGGGTTTGCCGATATTTTTTTGCGTGAGTAGGCCGAATCGTCTTCCCGCTTCGGAATTGAACTGAAAGCTGATGGCCGGACTCTGCATCTGGTCAACCGAACGCCGCGCATCCACAAGGTCCTTACCCGTCATATCCGGCGTTTTCTTGAGCAGATAATATCCCGGGGAAATCCTGCCCTCGCCCATCGACGGATAAACGCCGTACCCATCTGGAATTTTTCCGTCGGAGCGCGATAGCAACTGCTTTTCGGTGGCAGCAAAATTCTTGTTTACGTCCTCAACAATCTTAAACTCCAAAACAGCCGTCCTGCCGATCAGGCTCTTGGCCCGCGTCGGATCCACGACCCCCGGCAGGCGAACGACGATCTGGTCAGTACCCTGCGTATAAATCTGCGGCTCTTTTACGGCAAATTCATCGATGCGGTTTTCGATGGTCTCCTTGGCCTGAAGAAGCGCATTCTTTTTCAAATACTTTATTTCCTCGGCGTCCAGCGACAGAAGCAGGGAGTTGCCGTCACCGTGGCTGATAGAATAACGAGACCAGAATTCCTTAATATACGCCTGGGCCTGATTCATGGCCTGCGGTGATGGGAACTCCAGAAAAATGGAGGAATCATCTTTGACAAAGGCCCGAGTAGGCGAAGTACTTTTCTCCTCCAGAGCCTCCTCCAACCTGCGAACGCCGAGACCCAGCTCGTCTGTAATCGCCTTATCGGTCATAACGCGCAATATGACGTGCATGCCGCCTTTCAGATCCAGACCGAGGTTGATAGACTGCATTTTCACAGGGCCCAGTTTTATCTCCTCCTTGCCCAAAATATTGGGAAGAAGAAAAATGAGGCAGGTGAAAATAATGCCTAAAACCAAAACTGTACGAGGTGTTAAATTCTTTCTCATCAATCACGCACTCCATTTTATCGGAGACGATTCAAACCCATCCCACTTGGTGTTTTCCAGCACCGGTGGCGCGCATACTAGCCGCATTGGATTTCCTTGGCAACGCCCGAAACTAATTGCCTTTTGAAAGGGAAACGCAAGCACTAAAACGCGCGGCGAATGGGCGCCGCCCTATCACGTTTGCGGTTTCTTTTCCTCATCCGTCTTTTGGAAATGACTGACTTGGGACTTGACCATCTTGAGTTGCGCGGTCTTGGAGACCTCCAGCATGATGATCCCCTTGAAATCGTCGATGGAGGCGATGGTCCCGTAGATACCACTGCCGGTCACGATCTTGTCCCCCCGCTTCAAGTTGCCGAGGAAGCTCTGATGCTCCTTGGTCTTTTTGCTCTGCGGACGAATGAAGAACATATAAAACACAACAATCAAAAGACCGATCATCAGCATGTTGAACGCAGATCCGGCTCCGGCCGGCGCCGCCGCCGCGCCCCCGCTTTGCTGCGCGTATGCAATGTCACACAAAAACCACATGGATAACTCCTTGTTCAATGAAGGCTTTTGGGGCTCTACTTCAGCCCCTCGCCTTCCGAAAGCGCGGCATAGTATTCCAAAAAGCCTCCGGCTTCAATGGCCTTGCGAGCACCGTGAATAAGGCGCTGATAATATGCCAGATTGTGAATTGTCAGCAAACGGCTCGCCAAAATTTCCTTGGCGCTGTACAGATGGCGCAGATAAGCCCTGGAAAAATTGCGACAGGTGTAGCAGTCGCAATCAGGATCAAGAGGGATATCTTCTCGCTTATGCCGCGCATTTTTTATCACCACCCTGCCCCGGCTTGTAAAACAGTTCCCGTTGCGTGCGTTGCGCGTCGGCATCACGCAGTCAAACATATCCACGCCGATTTTTATTCCCTTGAGTATATCCTCGGGAGTTCCCACGCCCATGAGATAGTGCGGCGACTTTTCCGGCAAAAGCGGCAGCGTGTGCTCGGCCATTTCCCACATGAGAGTTTTGCTCTCGCCCACGGACAATCCGCCCACCGCGTATCCGTCGAAGCCGATATCGATAATCTGCTTTGTACTCATATCGCGCAGATCCTTTTCCATGCCGCCCTGCACGATTCCAAATAGAGCCTGGCCGTTGTCGCTTTTGACTTCCCGGCAACGGGCCGCCCAGCGCGTGGTCAGTTCCATCGACTTTTTCACGTAGTCCCGCTCAGCCGGATAAGGCGTGCACTCATCGAAGGCCATAATGATGTCTGCGCCCAAGGCCTCCTGCACCTGCACGGCGTATTCCGGGGAAAATGTGTGAGAGGAGCCGTCCAGCGGACTTTGGAATTTAACGCCGTCCTCGCTGATTTTTCGCAAAGGCGCCAGGGAAAAGACCTGAAAACCGCCCGAATCGGTGAGCATCGGCCTGTCCCAGGAAATGAATTGATGAAGCCCTCCGAAATCTCGAATCAATTCATGGCCCGGCCTCAAATAAAGATGGAAGGTGTTACCCAGGATGATCTCGTAATCCAGTCGCTGCAAATCATCCGGTCCAAGGGCCTTGACGGCGCCCTGCGTGCCGACGGGCATGAACACCGGCGTTTGCACTTCACCATGCAATGTGCGCAAAACGCCCGTCCGCGCCGCGCAGTGTGGATCTTTATTTTTTAACTCAAAAGAAAAGCCGCTCACGAATTTTCACCCAAAAGTGTTCAACTGCCTCAAGTGTGGGAATATTTAGGGAAGATGCGCAAATTTTGCAAGGGGATGAGATTTTTCAATGCCGGCTGACATTTTGTTAAAATCCCAATGAGGCGATGTTGGGGCAATCTTATGAAGATCCCCAGGCAGACACAGAGGCCTGCCCCTACGCTAGTTCGCCCTCAAATAAAATCCTGCTCGCCTTTTCCCAGGACAAATCTCAATAATTTCACCGCGCTGACAACAAGATCGCGGGGACGCAGGATCAGCTTGCCCAGGCGCCGCAGCATGTACGCCGGGCGCATATAGAATCGGCGGTAGAATTCCCGCTCCAGGTCCATATGCTTAAGATAGTTTTCCTTGTCTTTTGGATGGATGGCGAAAGGGATGAGGCTGACAAGAAGTTCGTCTTTATGTTTTTCAAAAAGCTCCGTGCCCGGCCAATATTGCAGGCGAGTGACGATGACGAAATCCGTTTTGGTTTTATGCGCCAGCGCCAGGCTCGCTTCAAATTCCTCTCTCGTTTCAGTCGGACCGCCGACAATAAAAAATGCGGAGGTCTCGATGCCCGCCTGCCTAATGCGCCTCATGCCGCGATGGATGTCGCTCAAACTCAGGCGCTTTTTGTAGATATCCAGCATCCGTTGCGAGCCGCTTTCCATGCCCACATAAAGTCGCTTGCAACCGCTGTCGGCCATCGCCTCGATCATTTTGACTGTAATATTGTCCAGCCGGGCCAGCGCTGTCCATTGCAATGGCCCAAGTTTTTTTAGCCCTTCGCAGATATCGAAAACGCGCCCCTCTTCCACCGTAAATGTATCGTCCAAAAAACGAATGTTGCGAACGCCCTGGTCTTCGACAATGAAGCGAAGTTCTTCAATGACCGACTCCGCGGTGCGCATCGACAAGCGCCGCCCGAAAGTCCGCACGCAAAAAGTGCAAGGATAGGGACATCCCCGCGCCGTAAACAGCGCCGCAACGGATCTGCCAATTAGAACCTCGTAATAATCATCAGCATTCACAGCGCCATGATCGGCCATCGGCAGGGCGTTGAAATCCTCAATCGGCTCAGGATCAGGACCGACAACAATCTCCCCATTGATCCGGCAGGCCACGCCCGGAACACGGGCAGGGTCCTGACTGAGTCGCCAGGCTTCGACGAGGTTGCAAAAAGCCTTTTCCGGTTCGCCGCGAATCACTGCGTCGAGCGAAGAGCGTTTAAGAATTTCTTTTGGGAAATGCGTGGGCAAATGCCCCATCGCCACAATGGGGATATCCGCGACTTCCTTCAAGCGCCCGATAAACTCCAAATCCTTTTCCAGCGTAGCGTAGCCCAATTGGCAAAAGGCAAGCTGCGGCTCCGATTCCAACGTGGCATTAACGGATTTTTCAATATCGTAACGCCGCGCAACGCAGTCCAAAACCGTTGTCTGCGCGCCGATAAATTCTCGGGCCGCGGAGGATACATAGAGGAGATCCGTAGGCGGCAGCAGAAAATTCGGGGCAAAGTACGAGGCCACGTAGCGCCGCATCACCGGTTTGGGATACGGAGGGTTGATTAGCGTGATGCGCGGATTTTCGCTGATGTTAAAAGTCAATTCCGCTTTGTCTCACTTAAATTATTGCGATTGGGCAAATACCTTTAGCTCTCATCCAACTGCTGCAATATCTGTTTTTCCTTTTCCAGGTAGCGGCGGCGACGAATCGCGTTTTGCATGAAACCGCAAACGCCGAGCGCCAAACCGACCGGAATCATGAAGGCGGCGATGACGTAGCGTCCGATGAGTTTAGTCATGGCTCACATCCTTCCATTGCGCCGATAGCTTTTCGGATTGCATGCGAAGGTTGCTAGCCAACTCATCCAGTCCCGGATTTTTTCCGTCGAAATGATCTGCTATTACTTTGCTGACGAGCGGATATTTCTCGGTGCTGTACTCGTAACTGTCCACCTCGCGGGCCGGTCCCGAAAGCGCGCCGTAAAACAGCCGGGCGTACACATCGGCAGGCACTCCGAACAGGCATGTGGGCTGCGTGTCGAATAAAATGAATTGTTTCTTCAGACCACCCTTCGACGAAATCCCCAGGGTGTCCAGGCGCCGATCACTGTCGGCCACCTCATAAATCGGTGAATAATGCCGGATACCGTACCGCGCCCACAATTTTTCCCGATTGCGGCGAATGAAAGACGGCAATTGCTCGGGCACCGTGGATTGATAGCGTATGCTGCCGTCAACGATAACGGGGATTTCGTTTTCCAGGTTGTAAATAACGGCTGCGGCGTGCATGGCCATTCTGCACCCGAGGCAAACCAGCGCCGTCAAATTGAATCCGTACTTTTTCCAATCCCCCGCAAGATCGGACAAGAGGATTTTTCGGATATTTTTCTGCACCGGGATAATTTCGTGATGGATTTCGACATCAGGCAGCGCTACGGCCAGCTTTTGCACGTGCCGACGGGAGTTTTCGATAAAGAGCACATGCTTGGGCTCGAAAGTCAGCAGCGTCAACTGCCGCACGCGCCGCCCAATCAGATACGCCGCCAGCGTTGAATCGGTCCCGCCGGAAAAAAGAACGGAAGCTTTTTTGGCCAAGTCGGTTTTCATAAAAAATTTTATTCCTCGCGACCCATGTTAGCGCATCGAGCTTAATGCGACAAAACAATATCCGGTTTAGATTCCAATGGCGGAAAATCAACGGCCTCGCAAGCCCTAATGATCTTATGAGGACGCCATTGCGCCCGAGCTTCTTCCAGTCGCTTAAAAAATGACTGGTAACCGCTTTGATAATACTGCTCATTGGCATGCGTGCATAGAACAGGCAGTCCGCCCCGGTCGAAAATCGCCCGAACCTTTTTCGTCCAAAATTCGACAGTATCCTTATAACCGAGGGTCAAAAGACGGTCGTCGAGGGGAAGCGTCACCGGCAGCACTTTCAAACCACTTTCAGGATAAGGCTCCAACATGCCGCAGCCCCGATGAATTCCGGCTTCGGCAAAGATGTCGGTGTCGGGAATGGAGGAATCGTAACTGAAGATCAAGGCCAGTTCTCGTCTCAAGCGCGAGTTCGTCAAAAGCGACGGCGCCCGATAACCCTTGATGCCAAAATGCCTGATTTCCGGCATGTAGTCTTGAATGCGGGCTACGTAGGCGGCAGGCTCAATCATCAGGTGCCGGCAATCGTGGACAAGGCCGTGAATGCCTATCTCATGGCCCATGTCGGCTATTTTCTGAACATCTTCAGCCTTTTGACGAAGAATGATGGCCGGCAAATAGAAAGTGGAAAAGATTCCCGCATCCTTCTCAACTTCCGCGATCCGCTGCGCGAAAGGCAATTGTTCCGCTCCGTCGACATCGTGCGTTATCACGAAAAATTTTTCTTTTTTGGCGCGAAGCTTGTCGACTCCCAAACACTCCATCCATTGGAAAAAGAGCCGCTGCGTATCCCACAGAGGCCAAAGGCCTTCTTTGATTCGCGGATAGCGAATTTTTCGCTGCCACACAAGTCCGTGATGTATCACGAGCCGCGCCCAGGGCGGGACGCGCCGGTAGTTGAAGGGAAGCCACGTGGTCGCGGGTCGACATGGAGGATTATATCTTTCGTCCAAATGGTCCGCGATGAGTTGATGCAAATCAGCCAGGGCGATGGGGCCTTTGTCGCTACTCACAATAAGAGGCCGCCAGCGTCCCTCTATTGCGACTTCAAAGATCGACTGCCCTGCCCTGGCTTCCATCAGGTGATCCAAATAAATCGGCGTCGTCTCGTCGCCGCTTCCGGTTTTGCGACACAAAACGCGCGTAAATCCGCCGTCAAAGCGTCGCGGCTCGCCAAAAAGGGAAACGCCGCGCTTATAGGCCTGCCGGGTCGCGCGAATCGCCTCAGGACCGAAAAGATGGGCAATGGCCTGTCTCAATGCAAATCACCTCGATGGGAAAAACGATAGACGATCATTTCAATGATGGTGCGCAAAATCGTACCGACGCCGCTACCTTTCGCCAAGCCTTCGGTGCGTCGGTGAAACTCCGATGGGATTTCCACGATGCGCAGATTTTGCCTTCTTGCTCGATCAAGCATCTCCAGTTGCATGAAAACACCGGAGGACTGGAGCTTGATTTGTCCCGCCGTTTCAACGCGCCACATCTGCACCCAGTTAACATCCTGGAAACGCTGACAAAACAAAAGGTTCACCAACCCAAGATACAAAAACGACTGAAGTTTTCGCACCGGGCCGTATGTCTTTTTGTGCTTTCGACAACCGATTACGATATCGGCGTCCGTCGCGGCTTTTTGGAATGCGGGTATCTCCTTCGGGGCAAACTGAAAATCCGCGGGAACGAATATGGCCAAATCATTTTTTGCAATTTCTAGACCGGAACGCAGCGCCATGCCGGAACCGCGATTGAGGCCATGACGGATGACGCAGCCCTTGTCTCCGATGCCCTTTTCGGCGCGCGCTGCCGTATCGTCCGTGCTGCCGTCATCGACGACGATAATCTCAAAGGGAATCCCCTCGTCCTCCAAAACATCGGATACGGCCAGACATATCCGCTGGATCGTGTTTTCCTCGTTAAAGGCGGGGATGATGACAGAGACGGATTCCAATGATCATTTCTCGATGAGGCAGGGGCCGATAAACAGAGCATCAAGACCCGATGTAAAAAAGCACGCCAAAGCGTCAGAAACCGTCGCGCAGATCGGTTCGCCCCGCTTGTTGAAGGAGGTGTTAAGCAAAATAGGCGTACCGGTTATCGATTCAAAGTGTGAAATCAGTTTGAACAACTGCGCGTCCTGATCTTCGCGCACCGTTTGCAGACGCGCGCTCCCGTCGTCGTGCACGACCGCCGGAATTTTGCTCACGGCCTCGGGTCTGGCCATATACACCTTGTTCATGTACGGCGAGGGCGCGGCTTTTAGAAAATAGTCGCCGGCGCTTTTTTCCAGGGCCACCGGCGCGAAAGGCCGAAAAGATTCGCGATACTTTACCTTGGCGTTGACGATGTCCTTAACCTTTTCATTTGTCGGATCAGCAAGGATGCTTCTGGCGCCAAGCGCGCGCGGGCCGTATTCCATCCGGCCGTTCATCCATCCCACGATCATACCCTTGGCAATCATCTGCGCGGCGAGCGCAGGGGCATCGTCCACAATAGTGTGAGACAAATTGAAACCATTCAATGTGTCCACCACGTCGTCGTTACCGAAAGCCGGACCCAGGCGGTCGTTATACTCGGCATCGAAAACCGGCTGCACTCCCCGCTTCATTCCCGCGAGGATAGCCGCGCCCAAAGGTCCGCCCCCGTCATGCGCGGGGGGAAGAACGAATATTTCGTCAAAAGGTCCTTCACGCTCGATTTTCCCCATCGCCACGGCGTTGAGCGCTACGCCGCCCGCAAGGCACAGTTTCGTTTCACCGGTTTCTTCGTGCAAATATTTCGCCAGATGAATCAGCACGCGCTCAACGGCATCCTGCAAACCCGCCGCAATATCGAAATGCGCCTCGCGCAAGGCTTCGTCGGGTTTTCTCGGCTGCCCAAATTCCCGGACAAATTCCCGCGAGTATCGAGTTCGCGAGCGCATAAAATAGGAAAAATACGATAGATCGACTTCAAATCCTCCCGGCGCGCATCGCAATATCGTTTCAAATACTCTTCTATGCCGCTCGGGATTCCCCATACCTGCCAGGGCCATGACCTTGCCCTCGCCGCTGTTCGGGCGAAATCCGAGAAACTGTGTGACGGCCGCGTAAACAGATCCCAGAGAATGGGGGAAAGGCACTCGCCGGGCAGTTTTGATTCCGCCCGGTCCGCCGCTGCCGAGAAAAGTCGATGTCGTTTCCCCGTAGCCATCGGCGCTCAGGATGGCCGCCCGTGGAAATCGAGAGGCGTAAAAAGCGCCCGCAGCATGGCAAAGGTGATGGTCGAAATAATCCAGGGGGAACTGTCGCCCGCCGTACTCGAAAATCAAATCGGTTCGCGTTCCAACTTTGGCCGGCTCCATCATGGCCAGAAGCTGCGAAGGGATGATGTCCAGATATTCGCGGTGATCTCGACAGGTCAGGTCGCGCAATCGGTTTGGAACAGCGACGTGCTCCGCAGGATTCCATGAAACAGCTACCGCTTCAACTTCATCAAGACCGATCCCGGCCTCACGCAGGCAAAAAGTAATGGCTTGCGCGGGAAAAGCTGCGGAGTGCTTGATTCGGTCGAATCGTTCCTGGCACGCCGCCGCGACGAGTCGCCCGTTTTGAAACAACGCAGCTGCGGAATCCAACGAAAAATTTAAGCCCAGTACGTTCACATTGAACCTTTTTTAAGAAAAATAGCTTTCTCAGAGATTTGTAGCGCAGCGGCGGCAGGCGGTCAACGACGAGCCATCACCTATTTCTTTGGATGTGCTTTGGTAAATTCGTCGCAGCTCATACCGCCTTCAAAAAGAGCCAACAGATCTCGCGCGAACACCTGGTCTTTGCCCTGAAACTGCTGGTTAATCCGCTGGTCCCAGTGAGCCAAATCAATTCGGCGATTGGAACTTTCGGCGATGACGCCAAGAGCATATCTCAAAACACCGTCCGCAAATTCCTCGTGGCCCGTCAACTTTCCCCACAGTATTTCAAGAAAGAACAAACGCTCTTTGAGAGGCGCGCTCAAACGACCTTCCAGGGCAATGTGAAAATAATGATTTATACTGTCCCAATCCTGCTCGGTCATAAGAATAACTTCGGCCAGGGCCACGGCGATTCCCGCGTTGCCCGGGTTCCTGTGATGGGCGGAGTAATAGAACCTCTTGGCTTCTTCGATTTCGCCGGCCTGATGCAGACGCGTTGCGGCGTATAAAGGAATCATTGAGTCGGAAAATGAGATCAGGGCGTCATTGAAAAGAATCGTCGCTTTTTCCGTTTGGCCGAGCTTTAAGTACAAGTCGCCCAAAGCAAGATAAGTCGGCACGTATTGTTTTAGCGTATCGATAGCCGACTCATACACACGGACGGCGCTTTCCATGTCGCCTTCATCGATATATTTTTTCCCTAAACTCATCACAATGACGCGACGATCATCCAATCCCTTGGTAGTGAGCATGGAGCGCAGGAGAGATTTGACCTCATGTCGACGGTCGTATTTTTCACCGAAGGCGAGAAGTCGCGCAATGTCCGAGCTTCTCATTCCTTTATCGCGCCGCAAGGCTTCAATATGCAACGTCAGCGCTCCGCCAATATCTTTGGCGAACTCACGCGCCATGGCTTCGAGCCGCACAGCCTCCGTATCCGTGGGATCAGCAATCCGAGCCTCTTCGAGGATAGCGGCAGCCTTTTGGTATTCCTTTTTTTTATAATAAATCCTGCCAATGGACCGGGCGACCGCTACATCGTCAGGATACTCGCGCTGAAGTTCATGCCATAGTTTCAAGGCCTCTTCGATCCGGCCTGATTTGTCCCATGCTGCGGCAAGGCGACGCATGACGCTAAAGGAGTCGGGGACAAGCGCCAGCCAGTCGCTGAGCGCATCCGCCGCTCTTTGATACTCTCCCGCCTCCTCGGCCAGGTAGGCCATGCGTCGGATGTTGTCGACGGTTTTTTCCCGAGCGAGAATGCGCGAATGATACTCCATCGCTTCTGAGTAGCGATCTTCCATGCTCAGCGCGGAAACCAGCAGGGGGAGAATTGACCTGTCGTTCGGCGCAAGCTGCAGCGCTTCGGTGTAACTTTGCACAGCCAGCGCATACTGTCCCTGGCTATGATAAAGAGCGCCCACGGATTTGAATAATCTCGGTATGCCCGAACCGGAATTTATAGCGAACTCATAGTATTGAATTGCCTCGCGTTCCAGCCCCGAATCCTGCGCGAGATTGGCGGCTTCCAGGTATGCCCAGGGATCGTCGGGATTATTGGAAAGAGCCGCGGAGTACCAGCGCAAGGCTTCTCGCGTGTCATCGGCGTCTCTGTAAAAGCGGGCCAACTTTAGCGGCGGCGCGGGACTGTCCGGGTCGAGGTCAATGGCGTGCCGATACCAGGCCAGGGCGTTTTCCCGACTGCCGTCTTGAAGCTGTTTATCGCCCTGCTCCAGCGCCCGCGCCACTTCGACCGAAGGGGGCTTGATGAAACTTTCCAGTGTCGCAAAAAAGGCGGTGTCACACAGTCCACCCCAACTGTTGTTTAGAGGATATGTTCGACTTTGCGATTTTGAGCTTTTGGAAAAAATCTTCCGAACGAAAAGCCAGGGCGTTTTGCCCGGTTTAATATCAATCAGAACGACGCTTGAAACATTATTGATTTCCCCGGCTTTTTGCAGGCTGAAGCGATCGTAGCCGCCGGGTTTGTCAATGAATTTGGCGTAAGTCGTGTAGCTTTTTGAAAAGACCTGTTTCAGGCACGCCTTTAGCTCATCGGCATGATATTCATCCGCGCCGCTGTTTTTGATGACGATGCCGACGGATCGCCGAATATACCCTTGCGCGCCGGCGACTGCGGGAAATGTCTGACCAATGAAAATGAAAATCAGCGCCAGCCAAAGATATTTGAAATTTTGAGCTTTAACGTCCAATCGATGCATCATTTCAAGTGGTCAAAAGCCTCGCTCGCGCTTTGCTGAACCTTGTTGAGCTCGATGAGTTTTTCGATGTCCATATTTTTTTCGTCAAAATATTCCTGAATGATCTTTTTGATCACTGGCGTCTTGTCTCGGATATATTTTCGGACTTTTTCCTCGGGATAGTCGGTGTGCCAGTCGAAAACAACATCGCCGATATGCTGGAAACCCTGGAGGCAAATCGGCTGCACGCCATGGACGCCGCGCCGAAATCTATAACCGGACCACATGCCGGCATCGGCCATGAGCGCCCGTTCCATTTTTTTGTCGATCTCATATTCGATGAGCGGCGTACGGTAATCGATGCCGTATTCCCAAAAAAGTTTTCCCATCTCCTGCCGCGTGACAAGCATGCTCATGACGGCGTATTCGCCGCCGACGCTGCTGCATAGATAATTGCGCGGGATGGAGTGCTCCAGGCATCGGATGATGGAATGAGTCATCATGGAAACCTGGCATCCCAGGCACCAGATCAAATGCCCGCCATAGGGTTTCCAGTCGTGAATCAATTTTTTTACAGTAATTCGATTGAACGTTTCGGTCTGGTTATAAATCACGTGATGAACGCGATCCCGCCCGAAAATCCGGCGCATATCCTCCACATGACGCCTCGACCATCCAGTGAAGAAGGAACCGTAATTGTGGTGGAGCGTGTACAGGTAAATGTCGCCCGTGTACTTGCGTCCCATGATATAGGCGACAGCCGTCGAGTCCAGTCCGCCGGAATAATTCACGTGGAAACTCCCCGGCTCTTTTGTCGCCCAAAGCAGTTCCAGTTTCTTATAAAGCGATTCTCTTACATCTTGCGTCATAAAATCGATCCAAAATGGGGTTGAAATATCTCCCCGCCTTTGAAAACAGCGCCTGACGGTATCACGACACATTTCATCGAATCAAGCGACAAGGCCCTGATTTTTTGCCTAAATCGAGCAATTGAGCCTATTATTCGCACAAACCATATAAATGCAAAAACTTAAATTACGGCCTCAAGCTACCAAATGAAGTATCAAAAGGAATTTCCTATACAATTTATTGTGCTATTTTCTTGACCTTCGCGCGATTGGCCGTTATCCTCTCAAGCGCCAACATGCTTTTGCTCCGAGGCGGAACGGATGAAGATATCCTTAAGGAGGCTTGGGGAATGCGCTTTTTTGTGAAGTTCAAACTGGTGGGTCTCGTCATGGCAATCGGCGTCGCGGCGATGCTGCTGGCCGGTTGCGGGTGCTCTGAAGCCGGCGTCGGCGATGATGATGATGACAATGGCGGCGGTGACGGCGGCGGCGGCGGCGGCGGCGGGAATAATCCCGCTGGCGACTGCGAAAAGCCGTTCGCCTACGGCGAAGGCGTGGCGCAATACGTGGACGGAGCGTGGATAGACGCAACCCCCGATGTTTACTCAACGGATTGGCGCCTGAACGATGCCGCCTGGGTCGATTGCAAAGAATTAATTTTTGTCGGACATGACACCGACAAAAACGAGGGCATTGCTCTGACTTGGGACGACTCGGCCTATATCGTTGAAAGCCTGCCGTCTGTCAGCGGCGACTGGGAACTGACGGCCATTGATTCCGCGGGCGACACTGCCGTTGCCGTCGGCGGAGATTGGGAGTCCGGCAGCGCTGTTATTATGACAAGAGTGAAAGGCGAATGGGAGCGCGTCCAGGCGCTGCCTCACGTATCCAACAATTGGTGGCTTACCGGCGTCAGCCTCACCGGACCGGAAAGCGGCTACGCGGTTGGCCTGGATCTTGAGCGAGGCGAACCGGTTCTGATGAAGCTGGATAACGGCGACTGGAACACGCAGGGACCTCCGGGGGAAGGCGGAATATCCTCCTATTACCTGTACGCCATCGCCATGCATGACAAGGAAAATGGTCTTGCCGTGGGCAGAAACCTGAACGGATCCAAAGGCGTCGTCATTTGGATGACCAACGGAGTCTGGCACTTTCCCGTCACGCCCGGCGACCTGGGCGCCGATTGGGATTTGGTGGATCTCGCATTGAGCGACGCGGATCAGGGAATTTTGGTCGGGCGACGTTTCGATACATCAACCGGAATTGTCCTCGAATTTGATAATGGACCTTTGCGTTCCATGCCCCTGCCCGACCTAGCCGATGAATGGACGCTTAACGGCGCGGCCATCGACAAGGAAACAATGCTGGTCTGCGGTTACGAAGAGGAACTCGGCGAAGGCTTCATTCTTCGTTATGAGAATGATGAGTGGATCATCGACGGCAGACTTCCCTTCAAAACAACTGGAATCATATCCGGCTGATCAGCGAATTAGACTGCCCAGCAACTGGCGAGCCGATTCCGCATCCATATCCCGCAGTTTCCGCACGGTAATCCCCGAATCTTGTTGATCCAGTTTCAACGCAAGCTCTTTCGCGGCTTTGCCGTCGATGAAAGGCGCGCGGATGATGATGGAATTTGAACGCTCCTCGCTGGTGAATCGGGATGCGCTGCCGATACCTTTAACTCCTCCCGTCTTCAGGAAAAGCTCTGTCAGAACCTGCGCAACCTCACTTGCATTGACCCATTTCAAGTGAATAACATCCACCTGGAGTCGGGCGCTTTTCACATCAAAGCGCGATATCAGCTTTCGGATTCTGGCGATGTTCGCCTCCGTATCGATGATGACCACGCCGGGTTTTCCGGGCGAAGACGCAATCTTTCCGTGCGGTCCGACCAGAATGCGAACGGAATCAATCGCCTGCTCCGGCGTGATATAATTCAAAGGAATCAGCGCCGTGACAAAGCCTTCCACAACCATTGGCACCTGCGTGGGCCCAAGAGTCGGCACTGGATGATGCGCCGCTGCCTCTTTGGGAATGACTTTAACAATCGCTTGGTGCTCAACGACGGTGAAGCCGTTTATATCCAATGCGCTTTTGGCAAGGTCCCATACTTCTTCTTTTGTCAGAGGCTTGGGGCTGACGAAGCTCACCGTGCCCTTGACCGCCGGATCCAAAAGAAAGTTCTTTCCCGTGATCTTTGCGACTTCTTTAAGAAATTCATCCAGAGGTTTGTTATCGGCTTCGAGCCTGTAGGTTTTTTCCGCGCCCGACCAAGCGACTGTCGTTGCAAGAAAAACCAGAACAAAAATTAGATGGAAACGAAAGTTTTTCATCGCTCGAATAATCACAGCTAACACTCCGCCATGTCAATCAGCTCTCTTTCATTGTCATTTTTTTCTTTGCCTGTAATATCGAATGAGGCGACAGCAGGTCAATGAAAACCTTGGATGTTTTACAAGAGATAACGCATGACTGAAGACAAACGAAAAGCCAAGCGTGCGCCAAGCCATATCCGCATCTATTTCGGCAAAAAAAGCGCCGACCGGCTTGGCTTCGTCCAGGACCTCAGCGAACACGGCATCAGGATCAGAGCACGCAAACTCTACCCGGAAAAAACGGAACTTCTTCTTCACATCGAGGTGCCGGGGCACGGCATGATGAATGCGACCGGCATGGTCAAGCGCGCTCGCATGATAGAACCGGCCCTTGATCCGTATCATCCTGCGGAAATGGGGATCGTCATCCTTGACAGCAACAAGCGCCTCGAAGAAATGATCAAAACGCTACTCGAAGAATACCGCGACCAAAGAGCGATTCAAAGAAAAGAAGCCCAACTGAAAATCTCCGTCGGCGAAATCCAGCGACTGATATTCGAGTACACGCAAAATATCGGAGTTGGGGGAATCTTTGTGGTCACCGAGAATCCGCCCCCCCCACGGATCGATTATCGAAGCCGCATTGCAGTTGCCTGGAATCGAAGATGAAATCCATGCTCAGTGCGCCGTCACGCATATTTGCTCGCCGGAGTCCGCCTCGGAACTGGGCCGCCTGCCGGGCGCGGGACTACGCTTCATTTCCTTTGAAAAAGGTCACGAGGAAAAATATGTGAAATATCTGGATGCATTGCCTCGATAACGAAGACCTTGCGATGAATCCGCTACAGACCGACTGGAATAACCGGAATTGAGTTTTAGTGAACTTTTTCGACATCCCGCCTGTCGCCAATTTCACCCGATTTCTCGTCGCCAGTCGCCTTCTCCCTCTCGCATGAAAGCACGGGCTTTCCGGTGCCAGAATAAAATCCGGCAATACAACCGAAAAGCAAAAATCTTGCCAGTTGCTCGCGAACGAGAATAAAGAGCAGGTTAATCAGCCCTGATGAAAAGAAAATAGTCCCCGATTTGCGCCGCCGGACGATAGTGCCTAAGGATTTCCTTGAACCAGGCAAGCTCCGCAGCCACGTGAATCGAGTCGGCGGCGATCCCGGTCATGTGAGGTAATGCATCGTTTGCCACCAAACCGATAATCCGGGGTTTCGCCTCGGCAAGCTCCTCGCGCGCGATCTCCACGTACTCACTCGACGCCCAGACCGCCATCACCGGCACATGATAAATGAACCGGCTCGCACACAACCTGCCGGAAAGGGGGTAAAGCATCGCCTCGTGCCCAAAAATGAATACCATGTCCTCGGGTTCTGTGTGATCACGGATGTAATCCGCGGTCTTCAAAGCCATTTCTATATCCAAGTCAGCACAAACATACATACTGTAGACCTGCCGTAGCGTGGCTCCGCGAAACAGCCAGGCGCCCGGTCCGTCCGCCTGACGCACTGCCCAGGGCCAAAGAACAATCAGCAACGCAACCGCAGTCCCAACCGCAAGCAACCGGTCCACTTTTCGCGGCAACCCTATCTCGCCGACCATAACCACGAACATCGCGCACAACACTGCCCCTGCCGGGGCGATCGGATGATGGTGGTAAGTGAAGTTCTTGCCCTGTATGAACACCGCGATGAGCATCAGGAAAAACCAGCTGGCGATCACCAACCACCCAGCCCTCTTCAAATCGCCACGCAGTCCAAGCCAAATGATCGCAAGCACCGAAAATCCGATCAGGATTGCGTACATACGCATCGGAGGAAAAAAATCGCCGAAGGTCATCGCCAGCCAGGTCGAAAGCACTCCGGCTATCCCGCCGTCCTGAAACGAGATCGCGGTATACTGCGGATTCAGCTCCAATGAAGTGACCAGAAACTCTGTCAGCGCACCGTTCACCGCCAGGTAGATTCCGCATAACACAAGCGCCACAAAAAACCCGGCTGTTAGAAAAAAAGCGGCTTGCAGTATCTTTCGGATACCCGCGATCCCCAATACAGACTGCCCGCTTTCTTTCGCAAGCCGGCAACCCAGCGCCAGCGCCAAAACACCGAGCACCGGCGCCGCCAACGCGACATTGTACTTGATCAGGAACCCAGCCCCGAGAATCAATCCAGCCAGGGTCCACGGCAACCAGGAGATCGAGCGTCCGTCGTATGCCCGGAGACAGATCAAGACCGCCGCCGCAAGCGGCAGATTAAGGAAGCTGTCAGGCTGTAGCGTGTGGCAGGCGCCTACAGTGTAGTACGTCATCAGGTAGATCGCAGAGGCAAGCCAACCGGCATTTTTGCTGCCGGTCATGCGCCTGGCAATGCACCCGACCACGATCCCAGTAGAGGCCTGCCAAAGGAGATCGAAAATGCGAATCGCGATCATGCCTTCGCCAAACATGACACGCGCTATATAAAACAAAAAGAATATTCCAGGGGGCTTCACGTCCCAGAAGTTGATGTATGGAACTCCCCCGGCGGCAAGCGACTGGGCCGCGGCGGCAAATGTGCCAGGGTCGCGTGTGTAAGGGTGGCAAAGCGAGGTGAGCCCGAAAAACAGCGTCGCCAAAATAAAGAACAACCATCCCAGGTCGATTCGCACTTGCGCTTTATCCGCCAATAGCTCGACTTTCCGCTGCTGATGAACTGGTGAGCACTATAGATTCCGGCGCCAGGGGTGTCAATCAGCGGTTGAATAAACGCCATCCCAGCTTCGCCATTCCCCGCTATTTCCTCATTTCACACGAATAACCAGTGCATGTAGCGTTGTTGAAAGTGAAAAACGGATTCAATGAAAACAAGGCGCTTTCAACAGCAACGCAGTTTTATATATTTGGCGGTTCGGAACTTTGAATCAATTCAAACATGTGCCTCGCCGGCGCGTGATTTGCGTTGATTTTCAGCGCCTCAACCAGTAGAGCCAGGGCGTTATTTGTGCGCCCCTTGTCCATTTCAACCGCAGCCAGGGTAACGAAGGCCATTTCGTAACCCGGTCTTGAAACCAGTACCGGCAGGAGGACTTCCCTGGCTTCATCAAAGCGCCGCTGCTTCGCCAGGGCAATGCCATAATTGATCGCCGCCTTGGAACAGTTCGAACAGTTCTCATACGAGTCGCCCCACAAAGTGATGGAATCGCGATAAATTCGATTTTGCTTCACTGCCAGGGCAAAAAAGGCGACGAGAATGATCGCGGCGGACATGAAAACAATTTTTTTCGTCTTCAAACTCCTTGACTGTAATCTGTCGATAACAAAGGCGGCCAACAAGGCAAGGGCCAGGGTCGGCATATACAAATAGCGGACATGCCGCTGCTCGACATTCGCCACAAGATTTGAAAATGGCAATATAGCCACGAGCCACCAGCCCGCCACTGCGCCGAAATAACTCCTTTTCCACAAACCCCAGACCACAACACCGATCATCACCGCAACAACCACAATGCCCGCAATCACTTCAAAGTGCCCCAATCCCGAAAAGGCATAGGGCGGATAGACTTCATGCAAATCCAAAGGGACGAATGTGGTCGAAAAAAGGTAGTAAACGATGGCAAACATTATGGGAATAAGATTTCCGCCGGAATCGATGGGCGGCGCATCAGTGCGTCCCCATAACCCAATGACGCCAACGCGCACGAACAGATACGCGCCGCAGAACGCACCCATCAAAGCGAGGATGCTTATGGCGCGACGGTTTTTGAACACTCCGCTAAAACCGCAACGAACCACGGCAAGAATTGAAAAATATACCGGAAGCAACAGCGCTTCCTCGTTGGCGAAAACAGCTAATGGAGTAAAAATACTGAGACCAATCCATGCGCCTGGAGAACCCTTGTCGCGAACAAGGATTTTCAAGGCGCAATAAAGGGCCGCCATCATCGCCGTCAATCCCCAAATATCGAAACTGCCGATGATCAGAACAACCCTTTCCGAGTGCGTCGGATGTAAAAGCCAAACGAGCGATGCCACAAAAGCCGCACGCGTGCAAAAAAGCAATTTCAAAATCAAAAAAAGAAGCACGGCCATGGTCGCATCCAGAGTGATTCCAATGATTCTGTAGGGGAGAGGATTCCGACCGAAGGCCGGGGTCAAAAGAACGTATATGATCGACCTTATCGGGCGATAGAGTCCGTGCAGAGGCTGCCAAAGCCATTCAAGGGAAGCGTCGTGATCCACAACCGCCGGCTGGCCAAATAAAAAGTATTCGTCATCGTAAACAAAACCAAAACCAAGACTATTAGCTCGAACAAAAATTGCGACCAGTATTATTGCGCAGGGCAGCGCCCAGGAGGGTCGCACAAAAGCCGGATTGTCACTGTCATTCATCAGCATCAGTGAAATTCCAAGAAGTCCAAAGAGACATCGCTACGAAGCAAAACAACAAGACTGCAACGAAGTGATTTTGTCTGGAATGAAAGCAAAAGAAAAGGGCCCTTCGAAAGGGCCCTTTTGATTTCAAACAAATGTCTGTGATTGATCAGTCGGTGAACTGGAACGTTTGGGCCGGGGCGTTGGCGTGCGAAGTGGTGAACGTGTAACCCGAAGCGTTGCATCCACCGAAAAGAAAGGTGACGTCGGTATCGTCTGTCAGGTTCTTGTCAAAGCTGAGCAGATAATCCAGACCCGTCGCATAACCACCGGAAATGTCACCACCAGCCTCGTTGAACCAAACTTCCTGGGACAGTTTGGCATTACGTCCGGCGCTCTTGGACGAAGCACTGTAAGCGCGCGCGCGTAGCGAAATGAAGTTCGGGATCGCGATCAGAGCCAAAATACCAATAATGGCGACAACAATCATCAACTCAATCAGGGTGAAACCTTTTTTGTGCATTCTCGAAACCTCCTTCTTGCGTTAAATCAATCCACCAACCAAGTGGAACATAGACCTGCCTGTTTGTGTTGCAATTAAGAGGCCAACATGGGATAAAATATTATGCCTTTATTATTAGGCACTTAAAACTCATTAAACGCCGGTGCAGGGTAGCCTCTTTTGAATTGTGCCGTAAATTGTCAATTGCGTATAATTAAGTGGACAATTAGCGTCACATAATGTGTTAAATTGCATCAATGAATTCCCTGATAGCTTCCTAAGTATTTCCCTGATTCTGATTCCAGCCATCGTTTCCTTCGTCCATTTCATTTTCAGCATCGGCATCGCTATCCAAGCCGTATTTTTGCAGACGGTAACGAAAACTCCTGAATGACACTTTCAGCAATCGGGCCGCTTTATTTTTTACACCCTTGGTCTGAATCAGTGCTTTTGATATCAACTGCCTCTCGAAATCCTCCAACGCCTTTTCCAAATCCAGGCCTTCAAATGGGATCTGTGCAACTGTCGATGCAATATCAGTCGGCATGCCGGTTTTTCTCAACCTTGGCGGCAATGATTCCGGCAAAACAACATTTGACAGTTCCAGCGTCACGCCTCGTTCGATGATATTCTCCAATTCCCGAACATTTCCGGGATATCGATATTGCCTGAGAAGATTCATAGCCTCAGTGGATATTTTCCTGATGTCCCTGTTTATCTCGGTCGTAAACTTCTCCAGAAAATAGTTGGCGAGGATTGGAATATCAGACGCTCGATCCCTTAGAGGAGGCATGCGAATCGCAATCACATTAAGCCTGTAGTATAGATCCTCGCGAAACTCACCGTTGGCCACCATCTTTTCCAGGTTTCTGTTCGTCGCGGCGATAATTCTCACATCTATGGTTTCGTCGCTGACTGAGCCGATAGCTCGGACTTTTCTTTCCTGGATGGCGCGCAAGAGTTTCACCTGAATCAACAAAGGAATCTCTCCAATTTCGTCAAGAAACAAGGTCCCCTTGTTCGCCATTGTGAACTGTCCGCATTTGTCGGCAATAGCTCCTGTAAATGCTCCTTTTTTGTGACCGAACAATTCGCTTTCCCACAATGTGTCGGGGATTGCGGCGCAATTGACCACAGCGAAAGGTTCCGAACTCCTTGGACTGTTAAAATGAATCGCATTGGCGGCCAGTTCTTTGCCGGTTCCCGTTTCTCCTAAAATGAGAATATTGCTTCGGGTGTCACTGACGCGCTTGATGAGTTCGTAAACCTCTCTCATGGCGGGATGAGCGCCGAAAATGTTGGCAAATCCATATCGGCTTCCCAACTCGGCCTTCAATTGAATATTCTCCCGAACAAGCGTCTGCTTTTCCAAAGCCGAGTGCACAACATGTTTCAGGTCTTCAACGCGAAATGGTTTATTCACATAATCCGTCACGCCGAGGTCAAGGGCTTCCTTGAGGGACTCGGGAGTCGCATAAGCTGTAATGAGTACCACAGCCGCATCGGGATTTTTTTCTTTGGCGTATCGCAGCACCTCAATGCCGGACGCGCCCGGCATCTTTAGGTCGGTAATGACAAGATCATAGGAATGAGTTTGGAGTTTCTGAAATGCGACCTTCGCGTTCTCGGCTTTTTCAACATGATATCCTTCTTTCTCGAAGAAAATCTGAAGAAACTCGCGCAGGGACAATTCGTCATCAACAACAAGTATTTTTGGTTTTGCCATGTGATTAAGATCCGTCAGCGTCAATAATGAGGCCAGCTCTTTTTGCTGCGGGAAGAAGTATCATGAACCTCGATCCTTTGCCCGGCTGACTTTCAACGGAAATACGACCGCCGATCCAGTCCACGATATTGTGACTCGAAGTCAGCCCCAGGCCTGTGCCGTCGTCTTTCGTTGTGAAGAAAGGGTCGAATATTGACTTGATTGTATCTTCATCCATTCCCAAACCAGTATCGCCAAACAAAATTTCCACCGCCCGTCCATCCATTCCTTCAATCGGGCCAGGACTAGCCCGTCCTGTTATCGTCAATACGCCGCCGTCTGGCATCGCCTGCACCGCGTTGATGGCCAGATTCCAAAACAATTGACGAAGGCTTTTGGGATCGGCCTTGACAAATAATCTGTCATCGATGCTCTTTTGAATCTCTATTCGATCCCGGCAGCCCGGCTCATTGGCCAAAACCTTCAACACCTCGCCGAGGATAATCCGAGCGTTCACCAGGCATTCAATATTGCGTTCCGGAGGAGAGAAAGCCAAAAAATCGGTTACAAGCCCGTTGACGCGTTCGGTCTCGCGCATGACAATGTCCATCAATTGCCTGTCCACATCATTGAGTTTCAATTCCTTAAACAACAACTGAATCGAACCGGAAATACTGGCCAAAGGATTCCTTAACTCGTGGGCGATTCCGGCGGCCAGTTTGCCGACGACCGCAAGCTTATCGGCGCGCTTGACCGCTTCTTCCATTGAGCGAATGTCGGTCCTGTCCTCAATAACAATCAATCCTCCCAGGCTTTGTCCCTCTGCGGACTCCAAGGGAGAATGGGAAATTTCCAGTTGGCTCGTTTTCCCGTCGCGAGTGAACTGAACGGGAATAGGCCTGATCGGTTTTTGCAAAAAATCAAGCGGCAAACCGTGAATAACGTCGTAAATGGACCGATTATGCAGTATGCCTTGCGTGGCATTAAGAATATCTGCGGAGGATGCATTGGCGAAATCAACGATTCCATCAACATTCACTGTCATCACTCCCACGGGAATGGACCGAATGATATGTTCAAATCGCAGGCGCAGGCGGGCGAGATCATCCTGCTTCTTTTTCAGTGCATCGCTGACGACCTTGCTTCTTTCCGAAAGGAAACTTGCCAGATATGACGCAACGAAAATCGCAAATACGTTGAGGGCAATTTTATTCGCCACATCCCTTGAACTCATTGGTTGCAATCCGAAATCGGAATTAGGAACCGGTATGTCGCCGCGCCATTGCGAAATAAACAGGAACACGAGAATCAACGCACACACAACCGAGCTGACAATCGCCGCTTTTCGCTTTAACAATATCGAAGCATTGATCACGGAGATGATGTACATAAAAAGGAAGAAAGAGAAATATCCACCGGAGATATAAACAAGTCCCGAAACGAAAAATATGTCCCAATACACTTGAATGACGAGGAAAAACGTCTTGTTGGCATATCGCTGAATCATCAGCGCTGATAGCAAGGCCGACAACACATGAACGCCGATAAGGGTGTAGAAGGCGTGCCTGACTTCCGGATGTTCGATGAGAAAGACAGTGCCGAATACGAATGTGGAAACGACGACTCTTAAAAAGAGAAGCCACAGCAATATCTGCTTATTATCGTAGGGAAGTGTGGAATTCCCGGAAAGGTAAAGCCCACCGCTTTCGTTGACTGCTTCACTTTTCAAAGCCATCTTCGCTCACAAAAGAATAATGGGCTCGGCAGGCCCAATATTCTGAGGAATGTTTGAGTTTGTCGATGTGGAAATCGATATTCTAGCCAATGACAGACACCAACTTGAAAATGGGCAAATACATGCACACAAGCAAAAAGCCCACCGTGCCGCCCAGGAAAACCATCATGATCGGCTCCAGAAGGGTCGTGAGCGAGTTCACCGCCATATCGACTTCATCTTCATAGAAGTCCGCGATTTTCGACAACATAACGTCCAGAGCGCCCGTCGTTTCACCGACCGTGATCATCTGACAAACCATCGAAGGAAACACGCCGGATTCGGCAAGGGGTTCGGCAATGGTCTTTCCTTCCGAGATTCGGGTCTTGGTCATCAAAATGGCCCGCTCAATCGTCTTATTACCTGATGTCTTGGCGACAATTTCCAGTCCGTCGAGGATCGGCACACCGGAAGTAATCATGGTGCTCAAGGTCCTAGTAAATTTGGCGATCGCCTGCTTGCGGATAAGTGGTCCGAATATTGGGGCCTTCAAAACGACATCATCGAAGATTACGGTGCCTTTTTCCGTATTGAGCAGCTTCTTGGACATCAGGTAGGCGCCGATGACAACGGGAATTATGGCCCACCAGTAGCCGGTCATGAAATCGGAGATAGTCACAACTAATTGCGTGGGTCCCGGAAGTTGCCCGCCGAAGTCTTCAAACATCTTTTTAAAGACGGGAATCACGAACACCATCAAAATAATAACCACCATGACGGTAATGCCCAAAACGGCGAGGGGATAAACCAAGGCGCCTTTCACTTTTTTCTTCAGCTTCATTGTCTTTTCGATATAGGCGCCAAGACGGTTCATGATCGTATCCAAAATACCGCCGACTTCACCTGCGGAAATCAGAGCCACAAAAAGTGAATCGAACTGCTTCGGATGCTTGGCCAAAGCCTTCGCAAATGTCGATCCCGATTCCACGTCGGTTTTTATCTCACCCAAAACCTCTCGGAAAGTCTTGTTCTCCTGCTGAGACACCAGAATATCCAGACATTGCACAAGCGGGAGACCGGCGTCGATCATCGTGGCGAACTGCCTTGTGAACACCACGATATCTTTCTCTGACACCTTTTGCTTGGTCAGCTGAATATTCGAAAGACCTGAAAACTTGCTTTTCGCTTTGACTTTCGTCGCGACGATCTGCTGAGTCCGCAATCGAGCTATGACGGCTTCCTCGTTCGGAGCTTCCATTTCTCCGTTTGCTTCAGTCCCCGTCCGTGTCTTTCCTTCCCAATTATAAATTGGCATGACAAAAACTCCTGCGGTCCTGGGTTGATGTTACTTCACTTCCCCTTTGGCGATCTTATTGATCATGCCCTGCAATTCGTCAGGCTCAGCCGTTGACATCAAAGCATCCCGGAGACTGATAAGCCCCTTGGCGTATAATGCCGACAGGCTTTGATTCATGGTCACCATCCCGTGCTTGCTTTGCCCCATCTGCATTTGCGAATAAATCTGATGGACCTTGTCTTCGCGAATCACGTTCCTGATGCCGGAAGTCGGCACCATGACTTCCATGGCTACAACCCGACCGACGCCGGAAGCGCGCGGCAGCAATCTCTGACTGACAACCCCCTCCAGAACAAAGGACAATTGCGCCCGAACCTGCTGCTGTTGGTGCGGCGGGAACACATCGATGATTCTGTTGATGGTTTGCACGCAGTTTGAAGTATGCAGCGTTGCGAAAGTCAAATGGCCTGTTTCGGCAACGCGCAATGCCGATTCGATGGTTTCGAGATCGCGCATCTCGCCAATAAGAACAATGTCCGGGTCCTGCCGCATCACGTACTTAAGAGCCATCGAAAACGATTCCGTATCGGCATGCACCTCGCGCTGGTTGACAATGCAGCCTTTATGCGTGTGGAGGAATTCAATGGGATCCTCCAACGTTATGATGTGTTCATTCCGTGTTGAATTGATTCTGTCGATGATCGAGGTCAGCGTCGTTGATTTTCCGCTTCCCGTCGGACCGGTGATAAGAATCAATCCGGCTTTTTTCCCGGAAATTTCCGTGATGACCTTTGGCAGGCCCAGTTCTTCAAAGGTGAATGTCTTGAAGGGAATGACGCGGAATGCGCCGGCGACAGCGCCCCTTTGTCGAAAAATGTTCGCCCGAAAACGAGCCAGACCTTTGACTCCGAACGACAAATCCAATTCGTTTTTTTCTTCAAAGGAATGACGCTGCATGTCGGTCAGGACCGAGTAGCACAGGCGCTTAGTGTCGCTGGCGGTCAATTGCGGGACATTGACGGGAACAAGCTTGCCGTCCACCCGGAGATGGGGAGCGGCTCCGGTTGTGATGTGCAGGTCGCTTGCGCCCTTTTCAATAAGGATTTTTAGAAGCTGATGAAGATCTACCACGTTTGTTCCTTAACTGCCTTACAGCCCGCAACGGCGCCGAGCCCGGATTTCTAATCCCATGCGTTCACTTGTATCAGTCGGCCGATGTGACGCGAACGACCTCGTCGACTGATGTCATTCCTTCTAAACACTTTGTCAAACCGGTCTGTCGCATGGTCTTCATACCAAGCCGGATCGATTCACGTTTGATTTCCGCGGCCGATGCGCCGTTGAGAATGAATTCCTTGATCTCTTCGCCAATCGGCAGAATTTCATACAAAGCAATGCGGCCTTTATAACCCGTTTTCGAGCACTTCATGCAGCCCGCGCCGTGATATACGACGGCACCCTCCGCCTCATCCTCTTTCATGCCCAGGTCCTTGAGCACTTGAGGCGACATTTCCAGTTCTTCTTTGCAATTTTCACAAATTTTTCGCACCAGTCGTTGCGCCGCAATCAATTGCAAAGACGCCGTGACCAGGAAAGGCTCAATGCCCATGTTAAGAAGTCGGGTAATAGAACTGGGCGCGTCATTGGTGTGAAGCGTGGAAAGAACCATGTGCCCGGTCAGAGCGGCCTTGACGGCAATCTCAGCCGTTTCAAAATCGCGAATCTCACCAACCATGATAATGTCCGGATCCTGCCGGAGGAACGATCGCAACGCCGAAGCGAAGTTCAGTCCGATGGCCTCATGCATATGAACTTGATTGACGCCTTTGAGCGTATACTCCACGGGATCTTCCGCAGTGGAAATATTTTCAGAAATGGAGTTGAGTTCCGTCAGAGCGGAGTACAAGGTGGTCGTTTTACCCGAACCGGTAGGGCCGGTTACAATGACCATTCCGAAAGGTTTATGAATGGCCTCCTTGAACTGCTTCAGCGGAGATTCTTCAAATCCGAGCTTCGTCATATCCAGTTGGAGAGAGTCTTTATCGAGGAGACGAAGAACGATCTTCTCTCCATAAATCGTCGGCAGGGAACTAACGCGAAAGTCCATCTCCTTGCCTTTTGCCGTCTTGAGTCGGATGCGTCCATCCTGCGGCAAGCGACGCTCGGCAATGTCGAGTTCCGACATGATCTTGAGACGACTGGTAATGGCGTTTTGAAGCTTGCGGGGCGGGTCCATTACTTTATGGAGAACGCCATCAATTCGGTAACGCACCCGAAAGCTTTTTTCGTAGGGTTCAACATGAATATCCGAAGCGCCCTTCTTGATGGCGTCGGAGAGAATCAGATTCACAAGTTTAACCACCGGGGCTTCCTCGGAAGCCTGTTCGAGTTCGCTGAAATCGATATCGTCATCGGTCCCAAGAATCTCGATATCGTCATCATCGAAGGAATCCAGGATATCTTCCATATCCGTGTCGGATGAGTCGTAGTATTTTTCCACCGCGTTGTTAATCGAATCCTCCGTCGCAACAACGGCTTCAACAGAATACCCCGTCAGGAATTTGATATCGTCAATCGCAATGATATTCGAGGGATCCACCATCGCCACGATAAGTGAATTGTCCGCTTTGGATATCGGAACGCACTTATATTTGTCCGCGATTTCCCTCGGCACCAGCTTGATCACCTCAGGATCGATTGTAAACTCGGACAGATTAATGGATGGCACGCCGTACTGGCGTGACAGAATATCGGCCAACTCCGACTCTTCCAGGTAACCAAGTTTGGAAAGATGATAGCTTAATCGCCCCCCCGAAACCTTCTGTTCCGCGAGTGCGGTCTCGAGTTGGTCAGGACTAATCAGGTCTTCCTGAACGAGAATTTCGCCAAGCCTGTCTCGACCTTCGGATCCACCAGCCCCATCACTATTCACATCGGCCATTCGCACACCTCCGTCATGGACGCATATTGCCCAAAGAAGCCACTCAACTCGTCAAGTTTAGACTATGAAAATCGTCCGCTTTCTGTCAAGTAAGGATTTCGTGAAAGAGTATTGACTTGCAATTGGTTTTTTAACCATTTCAGCATATCTGACATCATCACAAAAGGCTGTTTTTCAGCCACAGAAACACAAAGCGCCTATGCCTATAGGCCATCAAACCACTATTCTTCAGCCAGTTTCCTGAAAAGCAGCATGAATCGTGATTTTAGCCAATGTCGCGGTCCAATGAAACGTTCAACCATCTTTCCCTGTTTATCAATGAGAAAGGTCTCAGGATAACCTGTTACACCGTAAAGTTTCGCGATCCTGCCTTCCGGATCAAGAAGAGTTGGGATGTCCAACCTCCGCCCCCTGAAGAAAGCCGCAACATCTTCACGACCGCCTTGATCCACCGACACCGTCACGACCACAAATTGTTCAGGATTCATTTTCCTGGCCAGGCTTTGAATATCCGGCATTTCACGGCGGCACGGCGCACACCACGTCGCCCACACATTCAAGAAGACCACCTTACCGTGAAAATCACTCAGAGACACCGATTTCCCAGACATATCTGGGAGCGTGAAATCGGGTGCCGGACTGCGTTCAGCGCTCAAGCTGATCGGACCGCCGCAGTCGCCTCCAAAAATTAAACCATATAAAACCGCAGCAAAAGCGATAAACAACACAACAAGAAGCTTGTTGACAGTCGACTCTTTCATACCAATGACCTCGATCGATCAATCATGCTGTTTTTCTATGAGTTCGCTCTTTGCAAACAGTCGACAATTAAAAAAAACGACCGGGCAAAAAAAGCGCCCAGCCGTTTTGTTTTGATTCCTCATTTATCTCCGAATTACTCGTCATCCTTTTTCACGTCTTCGGATTCCGCATTTTCGGCGCTTGTCGCGGACCCTTCAGTCGCAACGTCTTCGGATTCCCCGGTAACCGCTTCTTCGGCGACTGAATCAGCTTCCTGCGATACCTGCTCTGCGCTTTGGACCGCAGTCTCTTCCGTATCGCTTTCTACCTTTTCATCCTGCGTGGATTCCGCAGTCATTTTTTCCGCTTCCGCCTTGATCTTCTTGCGCCCGGTCCGGCGACGTCGCTTTTTGTCCTTGCCTTCCGAAGCTTCCTGATCACCGACAAGTTCGATAAAAGCCATCGGTGCGGCATCGCCAATACGGGGACCAAGCTTGATGATCCGGGTATATCCACCCTGACGGCTTTCAAACCTCAGCGGCAAATCTTTGAGCAAAACCTCAATCGCCTTTTTGTCTTTCAGAAATGCCAGGGCCTGCCGGTGAAGATGCAATTTTTTCACCGCAATCTGCTTATCCTCTTCGCCCGGTCCGAGCGTGTGATATCGCTTTCCCACCGTAATCAGTTTATCGACAACCCTTCGCAATTCTTTGGCTTTGGCATGTGTTGTTTTGATACGACCATGTATAAACATGCTTGTGGCCATATTACGAAACATCGCTTTACGGTGAGAACTGTTTCTCCCCAATTGCCGTCGATCATTCAAGTGTCTCATCGTGCAACACCTACTTGAGTTTGTGTCATTGACTCATGGCGAAGTGATCGCCGTGCTTATTCCGGCGATTCTTCTTCTTCGCCGCTATCGTCTTGCGGAGGGGTCCAATTCGGAAGTTTCATACTGAGAGACAAGCCCATTTCAGCCAGAATATCCTTGATTTCATTCAAGCTTTTGCGCCCGAAATTCTTTGTTTTCAGCATATCGGCTTCTGACTTCTGTACGAACTCGCCGATGTGCCGGATATTCGCATTGCGCAGGCAATTCGCAGCCCTGACGGAAAGGTCCATCTCATCCACGCGTCGGTTGAGATGTTCGTTGTATTCCGGCGTCTCGTCCACTTCCTCTTCTTCCTCTTCCTCAATCTCCGGTTCTTCTTCAAAATTGATAAAGATGTTCAGTTGTTCTTTGAGAACCTTGGCGCTGATGCCTATGGCGTCCTCAGGCTTGATCGCTCCGTTCGTCCAAACTTCCATGACGAGTCGGTCGAAATCCGTTCTTCGGCCTACGCGGGTATTAGTCACCTGGAAATTCACTCGCGTAACCGGCGAAAACAGCGCATCGAGCAATATTGTTCCGATGATGTTTTTTTGATCGGGGCTTCGTTGATCCTCGGAAGGGACATACCCACGCCCTGTTTTTACTACCAATTCGCAAATCAGGCTGGCGTCCTTGCCCAAAGTGGCAATCTGCACATTTGGGTCGATAATTTCGACGGAAGGTGGACACTGAATGTCGCCCGCCGTCACCACGCCTTCAGTGGATTTATTGATCGTCAGCGTTTCTTCCGTATCCGTGTGAAGTTTTAAGCGAACCTTTTTCAGATTGAGGACGATATCGGTCATGTCCTCCTTCACGCCCGGAATTGTGGAAAACTCATGACTGACTCCCTCAAAACGCGCCTGAACAATGGCGGCGCCGGGAAGCGTGGACAAAAGGACTCTCCGCAGAGAATTCCCGAGAGTCTGACCGAAACCTCTTTCGAGCGGTTCGGCAAAAAATCTCCCATAGGTATCCGTCAGAGAACTCTTTTCAGCGACCAAAATTTTCGGTTTGATCAGGTCTCGCCAGACTTTGTACATTTTGGGTTCACCCCCTGCGACATATTAACGGTTATTTGGAATAGAACTCGACAATCAATTGTGCGTTGACCTCGGCGCCCAATTCCTCACCTGTTGGATAACTCACAAAGTTCCCCAGAAATTTTTCGGCGTCGACTTCAAGCCAAGCAGGAACTCCACGACGCTGCACGGTTTCCAAAGATTCCTGAATCCGAGCCACCTTGCGAC
>Ga0307990_1000561_pt1 | contig 33034 bp, 27 predicted proteins | sample EllFjometagen129_FD_203168 | JGI IMG/M metagenome (GOLD analysis project Ga0307990, IMG submission 203168) | Marine microbial communities from Ellis Fjord, Antarctic Ocean - #129 | ecosystem: Environmental > Aquatic > Marine > Unclassified | place: Southern Ocean | collected 2014-10-08
CTACACAGGCAAAGAACTAGAAGTAGATTTAAGTACTCAGCCAAAGGGCATATATATAATAAAAGTAATAACTGATAAACAAACAATAACAATAAAATTAATAAAACAATAAATACGCTTGGTAACACTAAATAAAAAGCATTAAAACGCTTTCTATTCGGGGCGTTATGGACAATAAACATAGAATTATTAATTATAAAAAATGGAACAGATGAAAAAGATAATAGCACTTTCAATTTTAGTATTAACTTTAATGACAATTCACTCATGTAAAAAAGATATTCCTGAGTCAGACATGGATTTTGTAGGAATATGGTATGGAGATTATACGGAATTAGAAATTATAGAAAACGGCAGTGGTAACTATGATTATGATGACGGTTTTGTCACGAAATATATCCATGGGAAAGTCAAAATTAAGAATAACATATTAAAATTTAAAGCTCTGGTATTCTCGAAAAAATATACAATTGATCAACGCCCTGTAACGGATTCATATGGAACCTACATGATATTAGACGATGAAACATTTACAAAATATTAAAGGAGAGTTTTCTCCTTTTTTTTGTTATTTTTGTTTAATGATTTTTACAATAAACCACACGAAAGGATTCGTGTAGTAACAGGGTTTTGCACCCTTTTTTGTGTTATTTTTGGTAAAAATATCAACTGTTAGCTTTAATAAATGACATTTTCTAAAAGACATCATTATATTCCCAAATTTTACTTAAAAGGATTTACTGACTCAAAGGATAAATTTTCCATTTATGATATTGAAAGAAAGGTTTTGAAATCAAAAGACTTTTCGACTAAAACTCATTTTTATGAAGAGAACAGAAACACTTTTGATTTTGCCAATACAAAAACCGATTACTTAGAAGATGTATACCAAAAAATTGAAGACAAATTAAAGCACGTTTTTTTGGAACTTCAGCAAGCATTAGGTCCTATCCAAATTACATCGGAAAAAATTTTTAGTATTCAACTCTTTATCTACAGTACATATTGGCGACTTCCAAAATTGGATGGACAAATGATTGAATTATTAAAGGATATAGATCCAAGAAAATTAGGATATAAAATAATAGATACAAAAACGGGGAAATCAGCACCAGATGAAGTCTATAAGCAAATGGTTTCAGACAAGAATTTTATTGAATCATACAGAGCTGCTTATCCTTTAATGCAGTTTATGAAATGCGATGAAAACTTAGATTTAGAAAATTGGAGAATTTATTACTCCAAGACAGGAGGTAAACATATTTGTGGAGATTACCCTATAGTTTTGAGAGATACAAATAATCATAACATTCTTAATAATGAAATTTTATTTCCTCTTACAAAAAAACAAATGCTAGTACGAACAAAAAAAACATATATAATTAAAGAGTTACCACCTGAATTTAGCCTTAAATTAGATTTAATAATTTTTCTCCAATCTAAAAAATATGTTTGCTGCTCTGATAGGTCTTATCTGGAAATGCTATCCCATTTAAAAGAAGCATATAAAACAAAAGTTAGCTTACTTAAAAACGAGCTATTTGAGTATTTGGATGAAAATAACTAAACAATCCCTGCTGGTGTGCGATTGCATCGCGTTCCATAAAATATTTAAATTACCTTTCTCGTGAGTGCTTGCACAACTAATCAATTTTATAAAAAGTACCCATACTAACAAAAACATCCTTTTTTATCATCTTTTTTAGCTCTTTTTGTGTAGGATCAACAATATACATATCAAGAGTACCTGTTTTATGGTAAATTTCTTTTACATTGGTTATTTTTTTCATTGTTTCAATTTGCGGAAGCGAATCGGTATAAATTGTTAAAACATCAAGATTAGCTTTATTTTTTTTCAAAACATACAAACTCCAAAAACTGCTGTCAGCCTTAATATTTACAAAATAACGTTTACCAAGAGTCCTTACAATTAAAGAATCGGATAAATACAAATCAAAGTTAAAATCGTTTGTATCGTTAGCAAAACTTATTTTATTTTTACTTATTATCAGGGTGTCACCTTCACCCATAGAATATTTTCCATGTATTGTTTCAGGAATTGTTTTTTCATTAGCTATACCCTTAGGTTGCGGATTTTCAAAATTTATTTCTATACATGAACTTGTAATAAAAATAATGCTGATTAGATACAATAGATTTTTCATGTGCTTATATTTTTATAATTAATGTTTGCTTGTTTATATTTAACGTGTGTTCGGGATAAGAAAATGGTGTCAGTTTGAGTGAAATTCTGCAAGAATTTTGTATCGAAAACAAGCCATTTTCTATTTTTCGATACAAATTTTCTCCGTTTCACTCCAAAAATCCACTCAAAATGACAAGTTTCAAATTTCAAACTACAACTACAAGCCATATCCATCCTTTTTTCCTTTATCAACAGCCGGCAAACCATTTTTCAACCATTTGGGTGCAGGTGCATCTTTTAGGTAATGGTCAAAAAATTGCGACATACGTATACTTAAATCAACACAGTTTGGTCTTTTCCTTAAATTATGCTCTTCGTTGTTATATGTAAGCATCCACACCGGCTTTTGCAATCTGCGTAAAGCTGTAAAATATTCAATTCCCTGATACCAGGGCACAGCACCATCATTATCGTTGTGCATAATAAGCAGTGGGGTATTTACTTTATCGGCAAAAAACAATGGTGAATTTTCAATATACAAGTCACGGTTTTCCCATAAGCTCTCTCCTATCCTACTTTGCCCTTTTTCGTACTGAAACTGTCGGCTCATACCGCTTCCCCAACGTATGCCTCCATAAGCACTTGTCATATTACTTACCAAGGCACCCGCCATTGCTGCTGCATATTTATTGGTTTGTGTTACTAAAAACGCTACCTGATATCCGCCCCAGCTTTGTCCCTGAATACCTATTTTAGCTTTATCAACAAATCCCATATCGGCAATATAATCGGTGCCGCTTACAATTGCATTGTATGCATCCTTGCCGGGATGTCCTGTTCCATAATTAATATCGGGAATAAACACTATATAATCGTTACTGGTATAATACGCAAAATTAATTACCGAACGACTTGGAGCCGGTCTGTAATGTCTATAAATGTTATCGCTGTATTTTTCGTAAAAATAAACTATCATAGGATATTTCTTTTCAGCATCAAAATTTTCGGGTTTATATAACAAACCGTCTAATTCTTGTCCATCGTAAGCTTTCCAACTTACCGGCTCAACATTTCCCCATAAATAATCTGTTTGTTGTGGATTTGCATCCGATATTGTATTAATATCGGTAAAATCAATATTGCTGTAACTGATATTGGGGTACATTTTAAAAGTTTCTTTACGCCAAATAAGTCTATCGGCATATCGTGCTTTAATAGGTCTACGGAAAAAACAATTTTCGGCAATTAATAAGTTTGGATTTTCTTTTGCATCAACTGTGCTTGAATAAAAACCTGATTTTTTATCGGTTTCGTAAAATGCGCTTAACAATAACTTCTGGTCTTTTTCAAGATAATAGGCATCATTGTCTAACCAAATATTTTTAAACTTAATATTATTTTCCCTTCCATAGCCTTTTGTATGATTATATGGCTTTTCCTTCATTGTTGGATCAATTTTCCATATATCAAACATATCGTATATTAATAAATACTTATCGTTTTTTGTCCAACTAATAATGCCATATGAACCCGGTTTTTGCGGAACATCTCTTTCCTCGTTATAAAAATTTACATCTAAATTACCTGTTAAAGATATTGTGTCGGGCATATCAATGCCTTTTAATAACCATTCTTGTTTATCCAAATCAAACCAAAATAAATATTTATCGCCTGTTGAAAGATGAACACTATGCTGTATTTTTTCGGCAATCTTTTGTTTTTCTCCGGTATTAATATCAATTAAATAAAAATCCTTATAGAACGGCATATCCCATTGCCCCATGTGGGCATAAGGTAATCGGGAAATACCAATAGCGTAATCTGTATTTCCTTTGTTATGAATACTTATGTTTCTTATAACAGTATCACCAATCTGAATAATTTTCTTTTCTTTTATATGATACACCGCGGTGTAAGATCTGTTTTGTTCTTTTTTAATATTTTTAACTTGTTGAGGCTGTAAATATGGATCTTTCCAATGCCAAACATCTAAATGATATTTTTCTTCTTCAATTAACGAATCTTCAGGCTCAATTTTGGGTTTTAAAGCTGTTCCAAAATATAATTTAGAATCATCGCGCGAAAAGTAAATACTTCCATGTTCGCTTACTGACCAGTCTCTTGGTATCTCACTTGTTAATGTGTCAACTATTAATTCAGTTCTAAAAGTATTATTCTCCCAAAAATATAAACTGTAAGTTTTTTGCTCACCCGTATCTTGCGAACAAATAAATGAAACACTACTCCCTGTATTATTAGCACACACTTTTTTTGCTATACCCTGTTGTTGAAATATTGTATCTAATTGTTCTAACTGAGTATTAAAAGTAAACACATAAGAAGTGTCAAGCGTATCTTTCCTTACTCTTATAAAACTTATAAGTTTCCCTGTTCTGCTAATATCATACTCCTGAATATTATTATATGAATGTTTGGCTCCGATAACCGGATTATATATTACCAACTTTGTTCCCTTTTGCTTTTTATTAAATGCCTTTTTCTTATCTGATTTCTCTTTTGCTATTTTTTCCTGTTCCAATTGTTTTTTGCTTTTCTTCTTTGCTTTCTTTTTCTTCACGCTTTCATCAGCAACAGGTTTTTTATCCTTTTTCTTTATTGCTTTTTTTTCCTTATGATACACTAACCACGATGAACTATCCTTAAAAGTTCTAAATGATTTTACTCTTTCAAACTTTAATATTGTATCGCTTCCAAAAACTAAAATACCAAGAGTATCTTTTGGCAACTTGTCTTTCTTCACTTTATCAAATTTCATTTTTCTTATGGTATCCTGCTGTGGCTTTATCTTAAAAGCCAAAAAATCTGAATTAGGCGAGAACTTTGCCGAATAAGCTCTTGGGATTGTGTCAATGTAATTGGTTTCAATATTTTTAAGTACAATAAAACCATCTCCTTTTTGTGGGTCTTGCTGAAAAAATATCCATTTACCGTTATCTGATATTTTAAAATCGTTTAAATTATTCCAGCTATCATAAACTGTATGGTTTAAAGGTATTTTTTCCTGCCCAACTGATATTAAGCTTATGCAAACAAGTAAAAATGTAAAAGCAAAAATATTATGGTTCATATCTTGAATTATTAAGTATTTTCTGATAATCGGTTTCATTCATTAAGTCCTGAAAACTTACTTCAGGGTTATTTTTTAAGTATCCTTCAATAACCTGCATTCCAAGCCAAACTGATGCTCTTGCAGGCGACTCGTTAGTAAAACTTGTAGTAAACGGTCCGTCATTAGTAAAACGTTTTATTTCCATATAATCGGAACTAAATAAAAGTTTATTATCAATTAGATAATACCAAATATGTTGTTCATTATTCCTGCACCATTCTAACTTAGCATTTGGAAATCCCCATTTTAAAGTATCTGCCTTATTTGGCAACATTGCATTAATAAAATATTGTATTTTAGCTTTGTAAAGCATATTTTCCATAAGGTTACTCTCCAGTTCATCAAACTCGTATTCCGATTGTGCCCATGCTTTCATACAATCAACAACTATCATTTCCTGTCTCATTTTATATCTCATATATTGTGGCAAACGTAATAAATGATAGTAATCGCAATTGCTTCCCATATATTTATCTATACCAATACCAATAATATTTTCGGCAGTAACAACCGACTGATTAAATCCTGAAACATAAAGATATATATCAGGAATAGGTTTCTCAGGGAAATAAAAATTATAATGTTTAAAAGCTTCTATTATTTCTTCCTCTTGCTTTGAAAAATCAGAAAATATATTTTGTGAATAATCATATGCTTCTTTATTAATTCTATCTTCTATAAACAATTTTAAATGGTCAGGAAAAGCCTTATTTTCTATACCTCCAATATTTATTATTCTGTGTGTAAACATATCAAAGAACTCGCCATATTTATGGGCAAGATTTGGCACTTCGTTATAAATACTATCAATATCGAGTTCAAAAAGATCGTTATCAAATCTGTTAAATTTAATATCTATGTTAATATCCGAAACATCAATATCAAACTTGTTATCATCCTTACATGAACCAACAACAAATAAAACAACAATTAATAATAATATCAGGTTTTTCATATTTATTTTATATCTTTTTAAAACAAAAAAATAAAAATATTATATTTTATAATAAAAAAATATATTTTTGTATTGTAATAAATTAAAAAAACAAATTTAATAATTATGAAAAGATTTATAGTATTATTTATTTTATTATTGGCAGTTGGATATTCATACAGCCAAAAAATTAGTGGAGGATTTGTTGTTAGTCCTATTGTTTCGTGGATGAAACCAAGTATTACAAAACAAGTTGAAACTGATGGTGTAAGATTAGGTTTTGCATATGGATTAACAGGAGATTTAAATCTCTCCGATAATTTTGCTTTTTCAACTTCTTTTATGGTAAATAATTTTGGTGGAGCTGTAACATATTTAGATTCAGTTCCTGAATTTACTGTTAATCAGGGTACTTTGGATTCGGTTTATGCATTTGCCCCAAATGCAACTATAACACATAAATTACAATATATAGAGATTCCTCTTTCACTTAAAGGTAAAACAAATGAAATTGGTTATATGACCTATTTTATGAAAGCCGGTATAAGCCCTATGTTTAAATGGCAAGCAAAAGGTGATGTTACACAAGGAAACATTAAAGGAGAAAGTATTAAATCGGAAGTAGCAAGTTTTGTTTTAGGATTTAATGTTGGTGGTGGATTTGAATATTCATTAGGCGGAAACACTAAATTACTGGTTGAATTTATTTATACAAATGGCTTAACTGATATTACAAATACAAAATTTATGCATTCTGATGAAAGCAATAGCACTGAAAAAATAATACTTAACAGCATTCAGATTAAAGCAGGAATTTTGTTTTAGCCTACATGTTTAATAAAAATATAGCCCGTTTCATTTTTGGAACGGGTTTTTTGTTTTTTAAAAGCCATTTTTTTACATAAAAAAAGTCCCTGCAAAGAACACAGGGACTATATAATAAATTATAAAATAATTGTTATTCTGCCGGAGGTGCCGGTGGTGGAGGCGGTGGTGGTGGTGGTACTGCCGCAAACAGATTTGCCAATTCAGGTACTTGCCCTGCAGCAATCCAACCTGCCATTCCTGCTTTCCAAACCAATGTTTCTTTAGTTAATTGTTTTTGACTTACCATTTGTTGTAATACGGTCATATCAAACGGTCCTTGCTGTTGTCCTCCCGATGTTACATGAAACTGTAATACTGGTGGTGGTGGCGGTGGTGCCGGAGCAGCAGCCTGTTGCTGTTGCTGAGGCTGGCTCATTGCATTAGCCATTTGTCCTCCCATAGCCATTCCCATTCCCATTCCCATTCCTCCTGCTGCCATTCCTCCTCCGTCTCCTCCGGAATTTTTTCCCATATCTCCAATAGCTTCTGCAGTCTGGAATTGTGTATATTTACCAAGGTCTCCAATAATACCCATGCTAGAACGCTTATCAAGAGCTTCTTCAACATTTGGCGGTAAACTGATATTAGAAATTAAAAACTTGGTCATTTCAATACCATAATCAGCATACTCAGCCACTATTTTATCTCCAATTAATTTTGAAACCTCATCATAATTGGCAGCCATATCAAGAATTGGTATTTTCGCTTCTCCTATGGCATCGGTAAACCTTGTAAGAATAATGTTTTTTAATTGATTAGTTACTTCATCGGTTGTAAAAGAGCCATCTGTACCAACTATATCTCTTATAAAAGTAGAGGCATCTTTAACTCTGAATTCATAATTACCAAATGCACGTATTCTTATTGGTCCGAATTCAGGATCGCGTAACATAATAGGGTTTGGAGTTCCCCATTTATTATCAGTAAATTTCTTTGTGTTTACAAAGTAAACTTCTGCCTTAAAAGGACTGTTAAATCCATATTTCCATCCTTTCATAGTAGAAAGTATCGGCATATTTTCAGTAGTTAAGCTGTGCATTCCCGGTTCAAAAACATCAGCAATCTGACCTTCATTAATAAATACTCCAACTTGCGACTCTCTAACTGTCAACTTTGCTCCCATCTTTATCTCGTTTTGATGTCTTTCAAAACGATGGACTATTGTGTCATTAGAAGAATCTAACCATTCTATGATATCAATAAATTCTCCTTTAATTTTTTTCATTAAACCCATAATATTTCAATTTAATTATTATTACACTTTTGAATATCCCAAATGTACAAAAATAATTTTTATCTAAAAAATAATTATACAAAATATTTGTTAATTGCTATAATCTATAGTGAAAAAAATTATTACATTTGCCATCTAAAAATTTTAAATTATGTCTGAATTTACAAAAAACAGTAATATAGTTTACGAAAAAATTGAAAAATTCGATACTAATATCGTAAATAAACTAGCAGAACATTACAAAGAAATAATCAAACTAATTGGAGAAAACCCTGAAAGAGAAGGGTTAGTAAAAACGCCTGAACGCATTGCAAAAGCAATACTATTTCTTACACAAGGCTACGACCATGACCCTGAAAAAATTTTAAAATCGGCAATGTTTAAAGAAAATTACCGCCAGATGGTAATTGTTAAAGATATTGAGATATACTCACAATGTGAACATCATTTAATACCTTTTGTTGGTAAGGCTCATGTTGCATATATCCCCGATGGTTATATTACAGGCTTAAGCAAAATTGCAAGAGTTGTAGAAGCTTATGCCCGCAGATTACAGGTACAGGAAAGATTAACAACACAAATTAAAGATTGTATTCAAAAAACTTTAAACCCATTAGGAGTTGCAGTAGTAATTGAAGCTCAACACATGTGCATGCAAATGCGTGGTGTGCAAAAGCAAAACTCTGTAACAACTACCTCTGATTTTACCGGTGCATTTTTAACAAATCTTGCTACAAGAGAAGAATTTATTGATATTATTAGGTCTAAATTACATTAAAACAAATTAATTATACTAAAACGGAATAAATTTGCAAATTTATCAGAACAAAAAATTTTTCCCGATAGTTATCTGTAGTAAAATGTATAATTTAAAAGTTGACAATAAACAATAAGCAAAAATTGTTAAGTGGTTCTCCCGAAAAATTGGGACAAGCTATGCAAAGTATAGTCATTATATAATTAGATTTTAACAATTTAAAAACTATAGCTTATGAAAGCATTTGTATTTCCAGGACAAGGTGCCCAGTTTATAGGAATGGGAAAAGAATTATATGACAATACTAAAACAGGTAAAGAACTATTTGAAAAAGCAAATGAGATATTAGGGTTTAGAATTACCGATATTATGTTTGCAGGTACTGAAGAAGACCTGAAACAAACAAAAGTAACTCAACCAGCAATATTTCTTCATTCTGTTATATTATCTAAAACAATAGAAAATTTTAAACCCGATATGGTTGCAGGTCATTCATTAGGAGAATTTTCAGCACTTGTAGCTAATGGTGCTTTATCTTTCAAAGATGGTTTAATACTTGTTTCAAAACGTGCTATGGCTATGCAAAAAGCATGTGAAACAGAGCCTTCAACTATGGCAGCAATACTTGGTTTAGACGATGAAATAGTAGAGCAAGTGTGTGCAGAAATTGAAGAGATAGTAGTTCCTGCAAACTATAATAGCATTGGACAAATAGTTATTTCAGGTTCTTTTAAAGGTATTGATATTGCTATTGAAAAACTTACAGAAAAAGGTGCAAGAAGAGCATTAAAACTTGCTGTTGGTGGTGCTTTTCATTCTCCTCTTATGGAACCTGCAAAACTTGAATTAGAAGAAGCTATTAACAGTACAAACTTCTCCACTCCTATTTGTCCTGTTTATCAGAATGTAAATGCTATGCCTTTTACAGATTCTAATGAAATAAAACAAAATCTTATTGCACAATTAACTTCTCCTGTAAAATGGACACAAACTGTTAAAAATATGATATCAGAAGGTGCGACATCGTTTACAGAAGTTGGACCGGGAAAAGTATTACAGGGACTTATTAAAAAAGTTGACAGACAAATGCCTGCTGAAAGTGCTTAGGATTTATTAATTCCTTCTCTTCGTTCTATAATTTATCCTTCTCGGTTTTGAAATTATTTTCCATTCAGGTCCTGTGCCAATATCTTTGGGTAAAGGTATTTTAATAATTTCCTGTTCAATCAATTTCTCAATTTGATGAAATTTATACATGTCATCCTCATTAATCAGTGTTAATGCAACACCTGTGGCGTCAACTCTGGCAGTTCTTCCCACTCTGTGAACATAATCTTCAGCATCATTTGGCACGTCAAAGTTTATTACAAGATTAATATTTTTAATATCAATTCCTCTACTTAGTACATCTGTAGCAACCAGAATTCTTGTTTCTTTTGATTTAAACCTTAATAGAACTTTTCCTCTTTCGGCTTGTTCTAAATCAGAAGAAATACCTTCTACTTTTTCATTATTTTTTGTTAAGCTCCTTACAATCTCAAAAACTTTTTTCTTTGTTGAACTGAAAATGAGTATACTTTTGTAGTCTGGTTGATTAGATATTAAATTAATAATTAAATCCGATTTTTGTGTGTCATAAATCACATAAGCTGCTTGCAATACACCTTCTGCCGGTTTTGACATTGCAATATTTATTTCAAAAGGATCTTTTAAAATTTGTTTAGCTAATTTTCTTATATTTGGTGGCATAGTTGCACTAAACATAAGAGTTTGAGGTTTGGTTTTTAAATAGCTTGTAATTTTTTCTATATCTTCATTAAACCCCATATCTAACATTCTGTCCGCTTCGTCAAGTATTAAATGTTTAACATTATCAAATTTCACATAATCCATATTTAAATGTGCAATTAGTCTGCCTGGAGTAGCTACAATTATATCTGCACCTTGAGTTAGTGCTATTTTTTGTTGTCCCCAATCTGCGCCATCGCCTCCACCATAAACCGGAATTGAACTAACAGATAAAGTAAATGCAAAACCTTGAATTTCCTGATCTATTTGAATTGCTAACTCACGTGTTGGAACTATTATTAAAGTGTTTATACCTGAGTTTATTGAGTTTGAAAGTTTATTTAGTATTGGTAATAAAAACGCTGCGGTTTTTCCTGTACCTGTTTGTGCACATGCAATTAAATCTTTCCCGTTTATAATCTGCGGAATTGTACTTTCCTGAATAGGAGTTGCTTCTTCAAAACCCATATATGCAATAGCTTCAAGTATACTTTTACTTAACTTAAATTCATTAAATTTCATATAAGAGATTTGATAATATTTTTTTGTAAAAATATATAGATTTTTTATATTGTTTAAGGGAATCTTCTGAAAATTATTTTATTTTGACTGCAAATCTATTTCCAGAGTATAACCACCACTAATTATACCATCGGCACCAACTACACCTATCACTACTTTGTATGGATTGTTAATAGCCATTATACCTGAAATTGTTCTTGTGTGATCTTGTGTTCTTCCTGCTTTTTGATAATCCCATTTGTGTTCTGCTTCACATGAAACACATGAAGAAAGCTCAGGAACAATTGAATTATTTGTAGTCCCTATTGTATAAGCATAAATACTAAAATTGGCATTTTTATCATCAGGGACAACTGTAATGGACATTTTTGAGTATTTTGGAAGTTCCGTAGTGTAAATCACATGATTTCCTGTAAATTTTTTCTTTTGAGTTTCAGGAAAACAAGCTACAGAGCTTTTCCACGCCCATGAAAGGTCGTTAATTTTTACTCCCTGATTCAGATTTCCTTTTACAGAAGTAACTTTTCCTTTAGTGCATGTAACTTTATTTAATTTTACAGCATCTTGTTGACCGAGATTGGTTTCTTCTCCTCCTTCAATTTTTACTTCTAGTGTATAACCGCCACTGGCAAGTCCCTCTGCACCCACAACTCCTATTACCACATTGTATGGATTATTTATCGCATTGAGATAAACTTCTCGCGTATGATACTGGGTTCTTCCCCTTTTTGGATAATCCCATTTGTGTTCTGCTTCACATGAAACACAGCGAGCCAAATCCGGAGGAATACTTGTATTTGAAGTACCAACAGAATATGCGTAAATACTGAAATTGGCATTTTTATCATCAGGAATTACCTTTATCCACATTTTGGCCCTTTTCGGAAGTGTTGTATGATATAATACATGGTTTCCTCTAAATTTTGTATTCTGAGTAGCAGGCCAACAAGCATTAGAACTTGTAGATGCCCATGAAAGGTCATCCATTTCCTTTCCCTGATTCAGGTTTCCTTTTACGAAAACTGTATTATTGGGCTTACTTTCTATTTTCTTCACATGAGAAGGGAACTGTGCATTAGCATAAAAAAATAAGCTGATAAAAGCAAATAATAAAGTTGTTCGTTTCATATTCTTTTTTAATTAATAATTTAAATCTCTCAAATTGAAATGTAAAAATCATACAAAACTTATTAAAAAACAAATTTGTATTGTATAAATTTTGTTAAATATATTTACCATATGATTGACTCAAGGTTAAACTTGGTATTATAAGATATCATCAATATACTGATTTTCCGGACGCAGTAAAATATAGTTTTCTTTTTCTATATCAAAGTAGATTAGAACACGTTTGCCTGACATATCGTAAACAGCGATAAATGTATCGGGTACACTATTGTATTCATAAAGGCATTTTTTTTGCAATACTGCAGCACTGTCAATGCTTTCAAAAGTTTCACGCATAAGAAAACGGATGTACTTCTCATTACGAATCATCATCACCTTGTCGCCAAGCAAAGGAAACTTGATGGCAAAATCAATGATGGATTTCATATATGCAAATGCCCCAACCTGTACCTTGCAAAACCTGATTTCAAAATCGATTTCTTTTTTTACTTCTTCAAGTGTTAGATTTTCCAGTTTCTTATAAATCATTTTAATCTCAATAATTGCTTCTTCTTTATTCTCAATAATTTCAACATTACTGTCTACAATAAGGTCGTTTATATACAATATTTTTGTTGAATCTGTTATTTCAGTTGTGTTTACTTCGATTTTGTCTGGAATGTATTTTTCGTAACACTCTACCAAAACAGAATCCTTAATAAGATTCACTTTTCCTGTATTGGTCTCAACAATTGGAGAAATACCTGTCATGACTACAGGTACTTTTTTTCTAATTTTTTCCTCTTTCCCTGAAAAAATATTATAACCTGCATTATCTGAAGGTCTGTCGGAAGCAAAATAGATTTTTCCATTCAGGTCGAATGTAAAACAGATATCATTATACTCAGTATTCACTATACTGCCCATATTCTCAGGTTCCGACCATATATTGTCATTTTTAAGCACCGACTTGAAGATATCGTAACCACCCAAAGAATTATGACCTTTTGAGCTGAAATAAAGTGTTTTTCCATCTTCAGTCAAGAAAATATGATGCTCATCTTCTTCTGAATTTAATACTTCCATGTTAATTGGCTTACTCCAATAACCATAGTCATCTTGTAGAATTAACCAAATATCATGTTTCCCTTTTCCTCCAGGCATATCACTAATAAAAAAGATAGATTTTTTTAATTTGAATGCATGACATTCATGATACGGAGTATTAAAATGAGCTCGCTTGGGAGTACTCCAGTTATTTCCCTTTATAGAAATACTATATATATCTCCACCATTGTATGCTTTGTAAATGTACAGTGTATTTCTGTCGTCGGATACTCCTGCGGATGTTTCGTAGTTGTCAGAATTCGAGAGGTATGAAACAAATTTCGGAAAAGCCCAACTTTCTCCATGTTTTTCGCTTGAGTATAAATTGTGGCTATCCTCCATAATATGTTCAGCTTCCGGATTTCCCATTGAAGAAGTAAATATCATTTTTACAGAATCAATAAAAATCGGTGCGTAATCATCATATTGCGTATTAACAGAAGGTAATTCAAAAATAGTAAGCGCATCATTCTGAGCATTAATGCCCTGAAACAAGAAAAACACACATATTATTTTCAGTATATATCTCATCTACAATGAGGGTTTTGAATTTTTGATTTTAAGTATAAGCATAATTTCATGTGAGCCTACTGTGTAATCACTTATATCGCCAATGATAATGCCGTAAGAATATCCAAACACCAAATATTTAGTATCAAATCCGATGAACGGAACAATTGCTTCTCCTGTTTTATAAAAAACTCCCAGAGCAAGTATTTTTTTAATCTCCGCCTTCACACCTATGTCTGCCTGAAACATACCTCCTTCGTTAAGTTTCATCAGAGCAGATGGTTCCAATTTGAAATTTTCGGAAATAGTAAAACGATATCCGAAATTGATAAAATGATGTCGAACACGTTTATTATCAAGATAATCAGCATTAATAAAATTTACTTTCCTGTCAAGTAATTGGTAAACTGCATAATTGAAAAAGAATTTGTTGTCTTTATAGAATGAAAATCCGAATGCAGCATCAGGAACAATTACACTGTTTTCAGCATTATTTACCACTTCATCATCGGAGTGTGCAAGAATGAATTCATCTTTATACAAGCTGTATTGTGACAAAATAGCAGATAATCCAAAGGATAATTTAGAACCACCATCGCCAACGGGAAGATGATATGCATAAGTTGCTTCTGCTCCAAACTGGCCACTAAGCCCTGTGTTTTCGTAAAATATTTTACCGCCAACACCAACACGTTCTGATACCAAAGAATGGGCACTTACAGATTGCAAGTTTGGTGCTCCAGAGAATCCTGACCAAGTCTGAGAATAAGCTGTTGACAGAAATATATAAGGAGTTGTTCCGGCTGTTGCAGGATTATGCAAATATCTGTTCATATGAAATATTTTGTAACTACTTAATTGCTGTGCAAACACTCCGAATCCGGTTAACATCAGAATACAAAGTACAAATATCGTTTTTTTCATGTGTTTAAATTTTAGCCGCTAATGCGCGAATGTTTTTTACTGTATTGATAATTCAACAATATAATTATTTTAAAATTTTTAGTGGTCCTGTATATGGGGGATAATCCCCATAATTTAGTTTAACTACATAATAATAATCTCCACTATTAAGATCGTCGCCATCCCAACTGTCATCGTAACCATTACTTTTCGAAAAGACCATTTTTCCCCAGCGGTTGAAAACCTGCACTTCAGCATCAGGATATAAGTGAATATTTTTGATTATCCATGTATCATTTTTTCCATTTCCATCAGGAGTAATCACATTATAAATGATTATACATGGACGATTGATCATTCCTATATGGAAAGTATCAGTAACTACACAGTTGTTAGCATCGGTAACAGTAATACTGTAATAGCCTGAATCAAGGTCGCTGATATAAGTGTCCATTGAACCAGTTGACCACTGATATGTATATGGAGGTAAACCATTTTCTATCATAGTAATTTCAGCATAACCATCCTGATTATCTCTACATGAAACTGCCTGTGTGTCAGAAATCATTATCAAATCCTGAAAGGGTTCTTTAATAGAAATAGTCTCCGAAACAACGCAATTTTTGCTGTCACGCACTGTTACCGTATATAGTCCTGCTGTTAAAGTGCTAATAGCAGCTGTTGTAGCTCCATTAGACCATGCAAAATAATATGGAGGAGTTCCTCCATCAGGATCAACGCTAATCCATCCGGTATTGTCACCTTTACAGATGATATTATCGTAAGTTTTATTCATTGACAATGGTGCTGAAGGTTGGTGTATTTGATAATTTTTAATAATTGCGCAGCCTGCTCCGCTATCCTCAACAATAACAATATTATAATTACCGGCAAGTGCTGCCCATAAAAAGTTTGTAGTATCAATATTCGTATACTGAGTGTCGATTAATGCACTATCAATATACCAGATTTGCAACCATGTGTCCCAAAAAAGCGGGTAAAGAATACCCTGATAGTTTGCAGTTCCACCTGTTGGATTTATATTTATTACTCCGTAAGCATTGTAACAATTAGCATCAGTAATAGTATCAATGCTTGTTATCTGATATGATGCACTCAGCACAACCGTATCAATAACAGTAAGTCCTACGCTGTCTATTACCTGAATAATATATTGTCCATCTGTAAGTCCTGTAATGTCTTCTTGTACAGAAAACAATGAACCGCTATAATACCACGAATAAGTATATGGAAAAGTTCCCCCCGTAACAGACATATCAATAGAACCATCGTAATAGGCATAACAAGTTGGGACTGTTGTAACAAATGAAAGATTAATTTGTGCTAGGCCAATACTAAATATTCCAAATGTCATCAATATTATTAGAAATGTTTTTCTCATATCCTTAATTTTTAAAACTGTTAGCAATTATATAACATTAAATAATTATTGTTACATAATTGCTCAAACTTTTCATAAAAATACTCCAAAAAAATCAATTTGCAAAAAAACATTTATATATATCTGTAAAACATCTTATTTTACTTCAAAGTAAACCTCCAAGGCTTATTCTTCCATTCTTCGCTTGCATAGTCAATGCCTACTCTTGGAGAAGTAGTAAAATCAACTTTAACATTGGTGTTTTCAAGCCAAATTCTATCAGATGTAAAAAGATTTTCTCTGTAAAATGTTTTATTCAATTCCAATTTTTTCCCAACTTTTCCCGGTCCGTCAAAATCCTTAATTCCTCTTATTAAAACCGCCTGCGGTATATCTTTACTTCCTGTTACAAAATTCAACATCCAGTACATTCCGTAAATAAGATATACATACACTCTCCCACCCTGTTCATACATCACTTCGGTTCTTGGGGTTCTTCCTTTACTTGCATGACAAGCCAAATCTTCTTCTCCTCTGTATGCTTCGGTTTCTGTAATTATATGTTCTTCTTTAATACCATTGTCAAAAACACGAATAATCTTTTTACCTAACAAATTGGGTGCTACCAACAAAACATCTCTTCTAAAAAAACCTTCTTCTAATCTCATGTATTTCTGTAATTTGAATTTACTAAAGTTTAAAAATCATAAAAGATATAAACATAATAACAGACATCTAAAATAAAATTAATTTCTTTACAATGTATTTTAATTTAGTTTTAAAGCAAATGAAATTCTTGTTATTGCCATATTTTTGTACATTTTGCATGATTATTCTTTTTTTTAATCTCAATGCAAATAATCTTGATTCATCGCTTACAAAAAAAGATACAACTCAGGAAGTAGAAAACACAAAAAACACAGGAGGCGATTTAATTGATGAAACAAAACAAGAAATATGTTTTATAAAGGATTTCAAGCATTTTGTTGATTCAATAAACAACAATATTCCCGACAGCATGCCTTTTACCAATTGGATTACTGACGATATTCATATCAGGAAATTTGACTTTTCGGAAGTTGAAGATACACTAATTATTGTTTTAAAAGATAGTATTGATCACTATACTCATCCTATAAAAGGCAGAGTTGGTTCTGAATTTGGACCCAGAAGATGGAGGTTTCATTATGGTGTTGATTTAAGTTTAAACACAGGCGATTCTGTTTATTGTGCTTTTGATGGAGTTGTTAGAATATCTAATTATAGCCGTTCTTATGGGCATGTTGTTGTTGTAAGGCACACTAACGGATTAGAATCGCTCTATGCGCATCTTTCAAAAAGGTATGTTCATATTGATTCAATAATTACTTCAGGTTCTGTTGTTGGATTAGGAGGAAACACCGGTCGTTCTTTTGGCAGTCATTTGCATTTTGAGTTAAGATATTTTGACGAAGCTCTTGACCCGCGAGATGTTATTGATTTTGAAAACTACACATTATTATACGATACCTTATTTGTTTCAAAATGCAATTTTGTTTATCGCGAAATAATTAAAGATTTAAGCAGAATGCGCTATCATATTATAAAAAGTGGCAATACTCTTTCTCATATTGCCCAGTGGAATGGCACAAGCGTAACTGCACTTTGCAGATTAAACGGAATTTCAAGAAATAAAATATTAAGGATTGGGCAACGCATTAGGGTTCGCTAATATTATAAAATTCTAAATTAACAATTGGCAGTAGGCAATTGACAAATGTTAAATTGCAGTAACGAGGAGGCACGGATTACTCTCAGCTAGCGCCGACATGTTCCTAAAATCCGCATGTCTGCTGTTAGTATTTTGATAGTCATCGTATCACTATTTATAAATAAGTGAAATTAAGTTCGAGTTAACTTGAAGTCTATTAGAGAAGTGATGCGATGACTTGCGGATTTTAGGATGTTGTCTGGGCTTCAAATAAGAACGGACAACATGTCCGCTCCAGCAGGGTAAATTAGTAAGCAAAAAAGTTACTATATCCTACACCAATATCGAATCTACCGTTTGAAATAGCTATTGGGTCATCGTTTATTAATAATTGAAATTCAAATAATCCTGCTAATACTACTTCTATTGATGAATCATCAATGTATAATTTCTGAGCTTTTTTAATTTCCAGTGTTCCATTTATAATTTGCGGTATGGTTGTTGAGTCGTTAATAGTAATTGAAATCTTACATGTTGTTAAATCAATAATAATATCATTTAGTATAAGTAAGTCATCATAAGTGTCTGAGAAACTATTGGGGATTCCAATTCTTAATGTCATTTTATTTGATGATTTTTCACCCTGAAAAATGAAAGTTGTCGTATCATTGGTAACAATCACTTTCATAGGTACATCTTCATTGTTTGAGACAAACACTTCTCTGTCATAATAAGCTCCAAAAGTATTATATCCCAATTCTGTATATTTTGGTAGCCCGGGGTTACTCGGATCTTCTACAAATGTTGACTGTCTAAAATAATAATCTCTTGGTTCGTCTTCCTTTGTACAGTTAATAAAAATCACTAAACATGATACGATTATTAATACGAATTTTGTCTTCATAATTCAATAATTTTAAAATGGCATTTGAATATTTATCTGAAATCCTCCACCTACAATAGGTTTATTTATAACAGAATTATTGTTTGAAATAATAGTTGATAGAAAAATTGCTTCAGCATTCAGATTTATTTGATCATCTTTTCCTAATTTTATTCCAGCCGAAAAATAAAGACTTGAAAAAAAGTTGTTTGGACTATCGAATTTATTAATTACATCAATTTCATATATCTCCATTTCATCATTTAAAAACATTACATTAGATTTAGTATCTATATGATAATTTATTTCAGTAGCTACTTTAAAGAATAATCGTGCAAATTTTGAATTAAATATTATATATCTTACTTCAAGAGGAATACCTATGTAACTTGAAGTTTGATTTATTCCCTGAATTCTTAAATATTCAACAGAGATTTGTTCTTCTTTAAAAAGAAAATAAAAGAAATCATTATTATCATCTGAATTTCTATTTCCTACAGAACTATTTAATGATAAGTATCTAAGTCCTGCAAGAAATCCAAAGTTGTTATCTTTTGATCTTAATTCTGCTTTGGCACCCAGATACCAATTATTTATGGAATTAGTGTTGTTAATATCATACGGATAACTATACTGATCTTGTTTTCTTACAAAATCATCTCCGATAAATTCGCTACCATATAAAATATAGCCTGTTTCAATACCTATAAATCTAAGTTTCTTTTCTGAATCTGTAGAAAGTTTTTCTTCTTCTTGTCCAAATAAATTAAGTGAACTTATTAGCAATAATGTGATAATACTTAGTGGGATATAAATTTTGTGCATGATTATAGTTTATTAAGGTTATCTGATAATTCAATTTTATGCCCATTCAATGACTGATTGGGCGTATTCAACGACTGAATGTGCCCATTCAATGACTGGTTGGGCGTATTCAATGACTGAAGGGGCGTACTCAATGACTGAATGTACCCATTCAATGACTGGTTGGGCGTATTCAACGACTGAATGTACCCATTCAATGACTGAAGGGGCGTACTCAACAACTGGTTGTGCCCATTCAATGACTGGTTGACAAGAAATAATTTTAGAGTGTTCAGAGAGTATTTTGAAAAATTTAGCTTATAAAACCCCTCTGCAACGTCAAGGATGGGACTATTGAGTGTTATGTTTTTGAGGTTCATCTTGTAAAGATATAAAATAAATTTGAACTTATGCAATTATTTAATGATTAAATGATAGAATGCTAAAATGATAGAATGCTAAAATGATAGAATGATTGAATGACAAGTTAATGACAATTGAATGACAATAAATAATCTGCGAAAATCTGCGGAATCTGTGGGAACTTACGCAATCTGCGGGAGTTCGCTAATACTCAATCTTATCTTTTTTATCACACCAGCTTTCAAAAGCTTTTATAGCATCTTCTCTTAAAATCTGTTTTGTGGGGATATTTCTTTTATAAAAAGGTTTATCAATTTCATCGTAAATAAAGGAATCGTCGAAACCTGCATTTGTAGCGTCTGTTTTATTACCTGCAAAATATATTTTATCTAATCGTGCCCAATAAATAGCACCCAAACACATTGGGCAAGGTTCACAAGAAGAATAAATCTCACATCCGCTAAGGTCGAAATTATTAAGTTTTTCAGCAGCAATTCTTATTACATTAATTTCAGCATGAGCTGTTGGATCATTATCTTTTGTAACACTATTTGATGCTTTGGCAATTATTTCTTTATCTTTAACTATTACTGCACCAAAAGGACCGCCTCCGCTATTAACACTTTTAATTGACAGCTTTATAGCTTCTTGCATAAATTCTTTTTCTCTATTTATCATTGCAATTTATTTCTATCGGTAAAAACCCCTCCTAATCCCGAAATAAATTCGGGACAGGCTCTCCCCAAAGGGGAGGAATAAGAAACAAAACATTACCTCCGTTACGATAACTATCGGAATGAGGCAGGTTTTACGATTAATCCCTAAATTAAAAGTACAGAGCATTAATGCTTAGTAAAAATCTCTTTATTCCAGGCATACAAAAATACAGAATAAAAGAATGCAAAAAAAGTTATTCCAGGTTGAGTTTCTAAAGTATCTTCATTTACCATTGAAAATATTATAATTGACATTAATACAAAAAATAATAAATGATGCTTTTCCTTATGCATAAAATATGGAGCAAATAAGGCAATCATTAAATATATAAAACCAAAAACACCAAATGTAAGCAACAGGGTTACATATTGATTATGTGCTCTTCTTTGATTGTTTTCATCTAACTTTGTAAGCATTTTTTCATACTGATTTTTAAACTCAATTTTAATATCACCGGTTCCTATTCCAAACCAAAAATTATCTTTAATAATACCTTTTGCAGCTTTTAAATACTCTAATCGTTGTGCTACTGAATGATTATTGGGATTTCCTGTTTTAAAATAAACATCTACCTCCCAAATAAGTTTATAAATAATAGCAGAAATACTATACTTATTAGTAAAGATATAGTTTGCTATTCCGTTTTCAATATTTTCAATATCCCATTTTGATAAACTTTTAACACCTTCCGCATCCTTTCTTAATCCTTTAGAAGTTAAATATCTAATAAGTGTATATTTTGTTTTTTGACCTTTTTTATCTTTTTCCCAATATTTATAATCACTTATTTTATTCCATGTTTTAATCATCTCTTTCTCGCATATATACAAATTGGTATATGTTCCATTTTCAACAAGTTTACTTTTAAAGTCATGAACATATAAATTATCCTGTTTTGTTTTTTTATCAATTGTTTGCTCTGTAATTTCTTCAATTTCATAAAACTGTTTAACAGAATTATATATATAAAATATTGATGCTGCAATAACAACTAACAACATGGCAGTTGTAATGAATTTTAAATATATTTTTTTGAATTTTAAAGCTCCCGAAAAAAGTAAAACTATTGTGATTATAATAAATATAAATATTCCTGACAATGACTGCAATAAATATAAAAACACAATAAGCCAGATAATTAGAACGGCATATATTATTTTTTCCCAAAATACCAGTTTGCCAAAATTTTTAAAAATAAAATAATACAAGACGAAAATTGCAAATACTATCATTAATGAAAATCGTATGTGCGAAATATAAATTGAAATATCACGGAAACTGTCAATAGGATATGAAAGAATACCAAGTAAAATACTTAAACTAACCAACGAGCCTCCGATAACCGCAGCAACAAAAAATAATATTAAAATTTTTGTCTGTTTAATTGTTAAGATACCTGATGTTCCTATTATTACGGGTAAAATAAGTATTGGCCCTTTTACTCTTATATCGTGAAATGCATAAGTAAAATCGGTAGTATTAATTAACCAGATAAGATGAATAGCTATAATTGAAACAAAAAAGAGAATGCTTTTTCTTGTTTTTAATAATGAAAATTTATTTTTAAAATTGCCTTCAAAAAACCAGTTAGCTGCTAAAATCAACTGGGAAACACTCATTAAAAATTCTGACAATGGAATTGCTACAGCCAGCATTACCAAGCCCCAGAAATAAATTTTCTTATGAATATTTTGATTTAAAATGCCCATGTATCTATAATTGCGCAAAAGTAATAAAGAAATTCTACTGTTTCATATTTACCTACATGATAAATATTGAATAACTACAAACGAAAAATTGTATTAAATATTGTATTAATTAATAATTTTGTTCTGTGCGAAAATCATTTTCATATCAAAGTAAAAATATTGAGCAATTTAAACAAAAATTATTGTATTGGTCAAATAAATTTGAGCATGCAACATTTCTAAACAGCAATAAATTTTCCAATAAAAACAGTTATAACACTTACGGTTCCTTGTTTGCTATCGGGTGTAAACAAAACTTAGTTTCAAACAATAATAGTTTTGAAAAACTAAAAGAATTTTATGAAAATAATAAAGACTGGGTGTTTGGATATTTTTCTTATGAGTTAAAAAACGAAACAGAAAATCTGCACTCTAATAATTTTGATGGAATAAAAGCTTCAAACCTACATTTCTTCATACCTGAATATGTTTTTATTTTCACAGAAAAATATGTAACAATTGAACATTACAGCAACAATATTGAAAAAATAATATCAGATATTGAAAATACTGAAATTAGTGTATCAACAAAAAATAAGATAAATATCAAAAATCGATTTGACAAGAATGAATATATTGAAACTGTTAAAAAACTAAAACAACACATTCAAAGAGGCGATATTTATGAAATAAATCTTTGTATGGAGTATTATTCAAACAATGTTGATATTGAACCTTTAAATATTTATTCAAAATTAAATGCTATTTCGCCTGCTCCTTTTTCCTGTTACATGAAAATGGGTGACATATACCTTATGTCTTCAAGTCCTGAACGATATTTGAAAAAAATTGGCAACAAAATAATTTCACAACCTATTAAAGGCACAAGTAAAAGAGGAAATAATAATATAGAAGATGAAAAACTTAAATCACAACTTTTAAAAGATATTAAAGAACGTTCAGAAAATGTTATGATAGTTGATCTGGTTCGTAACGACCTTTCAATAACTGCAACAAAAAAAAGTGTTAAAGTTGAAGAGCTTTTTGGAATTTACACCTTCAAACAAGTTCACCAGATGATAAGCACAGTTGTTTCTGAACTTTCACCAAAACATCATTTTATTGATGCTATTAAATATTCTTTTCCTATGGGTTCTATGACCGGAGCACCCAAAATAAGGGCAATGGAGATTATTGAAGAACATGAAAAAACAAACAGAGGTATTTATTCTGGCAGCATAGGCTACATTACACCAAATGGAAACTTCGATTTTAATGTTATTATAAGAAGCATTTTGTATAATAGCTCAGACAAATATCTTTCGTTTACAGCCGGAGGCGCAATTACAAGTAAATCTGTACCCGAAAAAGAATTTGAAGAATGTGAGTTAAAAGCAAAAGCTCTGAAAGAAGCTATTTCTTAATAAGCCTGTATTCGAAATAAGAAAAACTTCGGCACATTGTATAGAATCAGTTGCCACGGGGTTTAGCCCGTGGAATACTTGGCACTATCCAAAAAGAAAATTGAAATATTTTGTAATTTTATAATAAATTACAAAATATTTCAATTTTCTGTGGGGGAACCTAACTTCTCTCCTCGCCATAAAGGACGAGGCAACTGATTTGTTGGCATTTAAACAAATGCTTATATTGAACTCAGGCTAATACGTTCGTGTCATCGATTCTGGTACGCAAATAATATAATTTGCTTTTTCAAGATTTTCTTTTTCCAGTTTGCTAACATCTTTTTGCAAAACAGTACTTATTGTTAATATCTTTAAATCTTTATTCTGATTTTTCAAGTGCCACTCAACTCCTTCGTGATTATCGGAATGATATGCTCCTTGATAATGAATCAATAATTTTCCTTCTTTCCAGTTCTTTAAAATAAAATGTGCCATTGTTGCATCTTTTGAAGCTTGTGCTTTTGGAAAATTATCGTTTGGTTTCATTCCTCTCATTTTCATTTCCATCATTGCTTTGTAACATTCTAAATCCGCTTCATATTTAATTGGCAATGGTGCAATCCATTGTTTTTCTTCTTTTGGCAAAGTATCAAGACTTGCATATCCTCCTTTAAAAACCATAGATGCATACCGACGAGGTATGTTTGCTGCCACAAATACTAGTGAATTTATTTTTGCAAAATCAAGCAATGGTTTATAATCTGTTTTATAATTGGGCCACAGCCTTACATCTTTCTTAAACTCTTTGTCATCAATATCGTTTTTTAAATAATTATTTACACCTTCCTGATTATCTGTTTCAAACATTTCGGCACTTAAAACCAGATTTTGCTTTTTGTGTTTAAAAAGGTCTTTTGTTACTTCAAGTTCCAACCAGTGCGATATAGGATTATCATGCAACTCGCCAAATAAAACAATATCGGCAGATTGCAATTCAATTATCATTTTCTGATAATTAGCAGGATCGCCCGAATTGTTATATAATACATAAGCCGGTTTATCGTGTGTTAACGACATAGCTATTAATGATATTAACACTATTAAGAAAATTTTCATAGTTTAATTTTTTATATTTTGTTTCAAAAATATAAAATATAACCCAAATTGAGCGATTTGTTATCACAAATCTGCTCAATCGACAAAGTAATTGTAAAAATTCCACAAATTCCGTTACACTCAATTAGTGAAATTTAACAATTTCTAAGTAGGGGTTTACTCTAAGTAAAGCGATTTTTCACTACGTTTAAATCACTCAACTTAGATATAAATTTGAATTGCATTATGATTCTATAATTCATATCTCTCTGAACTATTTTATAATTACAATTGGTATAATGTCTCCGACCATTGAATTCACACTTATGCATTTATTATCAAAAATATTATTAATTTTATGCTTTGAAAAAAAACGGAAATTGAAAAAACTAAGTAAACAATATATCAAATATTTAATTTCACTAATTATTCTGCTGTGTTTTCAGTATTCAACAGCCCAGTTTTATAACGGGCACCAAATGAGTTTTGGAAAAAACAGGATACAGCATAATGATTTTGTATGGCAATTTTACAGATTTAAAAAATTCGATATTTATTTTTATCAGGGAGGTAATGAACTGGCAAAATATGTTAGCAAATATGCAGAAGTAAAAGTAGATGAATTTGAAAATTACTTTGAATATGCTCTTGATAAGCGAATAATATTTGTTGTATTTAATAGTTTATCCGATTTCAGGCAAAGTAATCTTGGATTGGTTACAGAAGATGACCAGTATAATATTGGTGGTACAACAAAAATTATTGACAACAAGGTTTTTATTTATTATGAAGGAGACCACAAAAAACTTAATGAACAAACATCAGGAGCTATTGCCGAAATACTTATAAACGAATATCTTATTGGAAGTGATCTGAAATCGCGAATGGCAAATTCAACATTGTTGGCTTTACCCGAGTGGTATATTAAAGGTTTGGTATCTTACTTGTCAAAAAACTGGGATTTTGAAATTGAAAATAAGGTTAAAGATGGTGTATTGAGTGGAAAATATGAAAAGTTCAATCATCTTTCAGGAGATGATGCCATTCACGCAGGTCACTCTATTTGGCATTTTATAGCCGAAAGATATGGAAAATCTGTAATACCTAATATTTTGTATCTTACAAGGGTTAGTAAAAATACCGATAGTGGGTTTATGTACGTACTTGGCACCTCATTAAAATATTTAACTTTTGAATGGCTAAATTATTACGATTCTAAATATTACGAAAAAGATAAACTCAGATCATTACCTGAAGAACAATTGGTAAAAGCCAAAAAAAATATTGTTTATGACAATGTTAAAATCAGCCCCGAAAATAATTATATTGCATACACAACAAATATAATGGGACAATATAAAATTTGGCTGTATAATACTCTAACAGGAAAGAAAAAGAAAATACTTAAAAAAGAACATAAATTAGATCAAATAACAGATTACTCGTATCCAATACTTGCATGGCATCCAACAGGGAAAATACTGGCATATATTATTGAAGAAAAAGGAACCGCATATCTTTATTACTACTTTTTGGAAACCGATAAAAAGACTAAAAAAGAAATTGTGTTTTTCGATAAAATTCTTGATTTCAGTTATTCCGATAATGGTTTAAAAATGGTTATGTCGGCAATTAGAAAAGGACAAACAAATATTTTTATTTATAATATTGCAGCAAATTCTATTACAGAAATTACAAGAGATATTGCCGACGACCATTATCCACGGTTTATTAATAAGTCAAAGGATATTATTTTTAATTCAAACCGAAAAAAAGACACATTAATTTTTAATCGTAAACAAACAACAAAAACTATTAATACTCACGATATATTTACTTATAATATTGCAAGTAAATCTAAAAACTTAACACGTATTACCGAAACACCAACAATTAACGAAGAACAAGCTTTTTTAGTCGGTCATAATTTATTTTGTTACAGAAGCGATGAAAATGGAATACTTAACAGATTTATTGCATCTTACGATAGCACAATTTCGTTTATCGATACTTCTGTACATTTCAGATATTATACAATAAGTAACCCAATAAGTAATTATTCAAGAAATATTTTATCACATGATATAAGTAAAAATAATAATAAATTTTCGGAAATTATTTTTTCAAATAACAGATACAGAATTTTTACCGATGAATTGAAAACAGCAAAAGATTCTTACAATGGAAAATATTTTAATACATCTTTCAGAAAAAAATACGATAAATTAAATTCTAAAATTGATAGTTTAACTAAAGTTCCCAAAAAAGAAACTGAGAAACTACCTGTAAAAATTATATATACCGATGACGATACTAATATAATATCAGATACCTTAATTGATATTAACAATTATACTTTTAACAGAGAAAGAAAAAACCCTTCTGAACTTGACAATTATAATAATGAAAATGACACATTAATAAATGAAGAAAGAATATTTAAACTGCCAAAACAACGATACTATTTTACATCATTTTATTCAAATTATCTTGTTAATCAAATTGATTTTGGATTCCTAAACCAAAGCTATCAAACCTATACGGGTGGAGCTGTGTACTATAATCCCGGATTTAATATACTTTTCAAATTAGGGACTAACGACCTTATGGAAAATTATAGAATTACCGGAGGATTTCGTTTTGCAGGTAATTTAAACAGCAATGAATATTTATTAAGTTTTGAAAATCTTAAAAAACGAATTGATAAACAAATTATTTTTCATAGGCAAGGACATGTTGAATTGTATGATTATAATTCATTTATAAAAACTACTACTCATGAGTTGTTCTACATTAACAAATACCCTCTTACTCAAGTTTCTCGTTTCGATGCAACAGCTATTTTAAGATATGACAAAGGCGTGCCTCTATCAGGATATTCAATTAACGAGTTAGGAATGAAAAATATTTATGATTACTGGATGGGGATAAAAGGAGAATATGTGTTTGATAATACACGAAAAATTGGAATTAATCTGTATAATGGAACCAGATATAAATTATTTGCCGAAGCATATAAGCAAATTGACATTGCAAAATCCGATTTATATGTTGTTGGATTAGATATCAGGCATTATCATAAAATTCACAGAAATCTTATTTGGGCAAGCAGAATTGCTGCAAGCTCGTCTTTTGGTAACAGTTTGTTATTATATTATCTTGGAAGTGTTGACAACTGGATAAACCTTTCTACAAAAGTAGATATTTTTGACCAATCGGTTAACCCAAACAGAAGTAAAAACTGGGCATTTCAAACACTTGCTACCGATATGCGAGGATTTACTCAAAATGTTCGTAATGGAAATAATTTTGCCCTGATAAATAATGAAATACGTTGGCCTTTTATAAAATATTTTTCAAATCGTCCAATAAATTCTGATTTCCTTAATACAATGCAGCTTGTTGGTTTTCTTGATGTAGGAACAGCATGGACAGGAAGCTCTCCTTTAGATGATGATAATTCGTATAATACAGAAATATATGAGAACGGACCAATAACAATAATTATTGATAATGAAAAAAGCCCATTTGTTTACGGATTCGGTGGTGGTTTAAGAAGCAAATTATTAGGATATTTTATTAGAGTAGATTGGGCATGGGGAGTTGATAGCGGAATAATTTTACCACGTATATTTTACTTATCATTAAGTCTTGATTTTTAAAATGAGCTATTTTCAAATATTAATTATAATATTAATTGGCTTAATAGCAGGTTTTGCCGGAGGATCATTAGGTATAGGTGGTGGACTAATAATTGTTCCTTCCTTAATGTTTATTATGGGCTTTTCTCAACATGAAGCTCAGGGAACAAGTATTGCTATGATGCTTGCACCTATAGGCATTTTAGCAGCAATAAATTATCATAAAGAAGGTTATATAAATTATAAATATGCAATTATTTTAGCAATTGCATTTATAATTGGTGGATATTTAGGAAGTTTGCTAGCTATAAAAATTGATGAAAAACTTTTAAAAAAGATTTTCGGTGTTTTTATTATACTGATTGGAATTAAGATGGTATTAGGAAAATAATGTATTAAATTATGGATATTTTAGGAAAAATAAAAAAACTTGCAACAGAATATCAAAATGAAATAATAGATATTCGAAGACATATACATCGTTTCCCTGAATTATCGTTTAACGAAACTGAAACATCAAAATTTATTTGCAGTAAGCTTAAAGAATATAATATTCCTTTCAAAACAGGATATGCAAAAACAGGTATTATTGCTGATATTAATGGTAAAGAAAATGGGGGGAAAATGATAGCCCTAAGAAGCGATATGGATGCTTTACCTATTAACGAAAAAAACACATTTCATTTTAAATCAGAGAACCCCGGCATTATGCACGCTTGCGGACACGATGCTCATATTGCAAGTTTACTTGGAACAGCAAAAATATTAAACCAGATTAAAGATTCTTTTAAAGGAACAGTTAGGTTAATTTTTCAACCTGCTGAAGAAAAAATACCCGGAGGAGCATTGCAAATGTTGAATGATGGAATTTTTGATGACAAAAAACCTGATTTTGTTATTGCTCAACATGTTGACCCACTAATTAAATGTGGGAAAGTAGGAGTAAAACCAGGAATGTATATGGCTTCAACTGATGAAATTTATTTAACAATATCAGGAAAAGGTGGTCATGCTGCAATGCCAAATATAATTACGGATAATGTTCTTATTGCTTCACATATTATTACATCGCTTCAGCAAATTGTTAGTAGAAAATCAAATCCTGCAATTCCATCTGTTCTCTCGTTTGGAAAAGTAATTGCAGACGGAGCAACTAATATTATACCTAATGAAGTTTATATTGAAGGAACTTTCAGAACATTTAATGAAGATTGGCGTGCTAAAGCACATCTTGAAATAAAAAAAATCGCAACTGAAATTGCTATAAGTATGGGTGCAAAATGCGAAGTAATAATTAAAAAAGGCTATCCATATCTTGTTAATGATAATAAACTTGCGGAAAAAATATTTAATTTATCGGGTGAATTTGTTGGTTCAGATAATGTTGAAGATCTTGAATTACGCATGACTGCCGAAGATTTTAGCTATTTTTCGCAAAAATATCCTTCAGTTCTTTATCGCCTTGGAGTTGGAAATAATGCCAAAGGTATAAATGCCCCTCTTCATTCCGATTTATTTAATATTGATGAAAATGCCTTGCTTTTAGGCTCAGGTTTAATGGCATGGCTTTGCATTTCTATTCTTAAATAAAAAAAGCTGCTTAAAATAAGCAGCCTTTCCAAATATTAAATATATTATATTATTCAAATACGAAACTTCCAAATTTGTATGTTTTTCCTTTTTGTCCATAAATAAAATAATTTTCACCTGTATTATAAAATAATCTGGGTACAAATACATTTTTAGCATCTTTACCCGGAAATATCATGTCTTTTTCAAAACTACCATCTGTATATATTGTAACAACAAAAGGAATTGCTTTAGGCGATTTTGCCAGCATAAATTTTATTTGTTTTGTTTTTTCAGGAAGCTTATCTTTTTTAGCATTTGCTTTATGATCGTTAAATATTATCTTCAACTTTGTTAATTCAATTGTAGTTGCATAAGAAGAATAGTATCCATTATCATCTAAGCTATTTTGGTTTTTAGGAATACGTTGCGCCCAATCCATTTTACCTTTTTTGTTCACTCCTACTGCAATTATATCATTATAATTATGATAAGTTAAAAGTATTTCCTCTTTAGCTTTAGGATCAAGGAAAGTTTTTTCAGTTATAAAATAATTTTCTGCAAGTAATACAAAACCTCCATTAGATAACATTAATAAATCTTTTAAGATATAATTGTTGTAATCTTCAGGGACAACACCATTTCTTTCCTGAGCATTTTCTGCTAAAAATGTTTTGTCAAATACTATAAAATCGAATTTTTTCTCGGGTACAGGTAAAAATTTCTCAATTCGTGGATCAATTATTTTATAAAATGCACCTAAAAATTGTCCTGCAACTTTTTGTGTTTTTGCACTAAAAAATCCACAAATAACAACTTCTTCTTTTTCATTTAATGTAAATAAAACATTAGTTGGTATATATTTTTGCATTTTAATATCATAAGTCTTAAACTCTTCTTTTTCCATATTATATACTAGCATAATATTATCATATTTTTTAGCTTTTTTCCCTCTACCTTTTCTTGATTCCACCTGAACTGCTTTTGCAAGTATATAGAAGTTTCCACTTTCACCAATATCTGTTTTAACTACTGAAAACTTTCTGTCTTTTAATGGAAGAATGAACTTTTCATCGAATTCAATCTTTAGACTTGTATCCATTACTTTAAAAGTAAATGGCTCTTCGTTATATTGCATAAATGAATTATGGTAAGAAATAAATATTTTAGACCTATTTTCTGCCAAAACAAAAATAAATCCATCTTCTTTGTTATTCCCTGTAGGAATTTCACCTATTTTTTTAGGTTTGTTTTTTAATTGCCCATTTTGTTCAAGATATTGAACATATAAATATTTTCTTTCTGTTTGCTCATTTGTTGCTGTAGTAAAAAGAATAAGTTTATTTTTCAAATAAAACATTTCTTCAAATTCAGTTGCAATTCCACCAACACTTGGCAAAATAATTTCGTTTTTTGCTTCTAATGTAAAAGTCAGGTTTGAATAATATTCCAACCACAATTGTTTCCTGTTTATTTCACCCTTTCCTTCACTGCTAACAGCGTAAAATCCATCTTCATCATGTCCAACAATTTTTTGAAACGATGTGTTTTTTTCTATTTCTTTGAATGTTCCCCATTCAACAACTTCTAATGTTTGAGAATAACTTAGTAAAGCTAAAAAGCTTAGAATCACAACAAATAAAATTTTTACCTTATTCATAATATTAATAGATTTTTAGATTAATTTCAGACTGCTAAAATATTAAATTTCAGATTAATCAAAAAAGAAATATGATGTTTTTTATTAATAATGAATTGTTAATAGCTTATTGTACTGATTTTCTCTTTTTTATAATATTTGCTAATTGACCACAAGCAGCATTAATATCAGAACCTCTACTATTTCTTACATTCACAATAATATTCTTGTTTTTAAGGCAACTAACAAACTCATTCTGTTTGGAGACTAAAGCTTTTGAAAAAGAAATTCCTTTAACAGGGTTATATTCAATTATGTTTATTTTACATGGAAAATTCTTACAAAACAAAGCAAGTTCTTTTGCATCATTTGTACTATCATTAATATCTTTAAGCAGCAAATATTCAATTGTAATGCGGTTATTTGTTTTTTTATTGTAATATTTTAAAGCTTCTGCCAAAGATTTTAAGTTGTTAATTTTATTTATTGGCATTAAATAACTGCGTTTTTTATCGTTTGCAGAATGTAAGGATATAGCTAAATTAAATTTTGTTTCATCATCGGCTAATTGTTTTATTTTTTTTATAATTCCTGCTGTTGAAACGGTTATTCTTGATGGTGAAAAACCAAAACTATTATTAACATGCTTAATTGATGTAAGTGTATTTTCATAATTAAGTAATGGTTCACCCATTCCCATATATACAATATTAGTTAGCTTTTTATTAAGGTGTTCTTCAGAAAATTTTGACAATAAAAATATCTGGTCGAAAATTTCACCTGCTGTTAGGTTTTTAGGAATTGTAATTTTTGCTGTTGCACAAAATTTACAATTTAAAGAACAACCCGTTTGAGTGGAAACACATATTGTTGCACGCGTATCAGTAGGTATTAAAACACTTTCAATTAGGCAATCATCTTTTGTTTTAAGAGCAAATTTAATTGTTCCGTCACTAGAAGTTTGCTGATCTTGAATTGTAAGATGCTCTAATAAAAAACTATTTTCGAGCTCGGCAATAAGTTCTTTTGGAACATTTTTCATTTCAGAAAAAGTATTCACATTTTTGTTCCATAACCATTCAAATACTTGCTTTGCACGAAATTTCTTTTCTCCAATTTTCTCTACAAAAATTTCAATATCTTGTAATTCTAA
>Ga0307990_1000562_pt1 | contig 33033 bp, 27 predicted proteins | sample EllFjometagen129_FD_203168 | JGI IMG/M metagenome (GOLD analysis project Ga0307990, IMG submission 203168) | Marine microbial communities from Ellis Fjord, Antarctic Ocean - #129 | ecosystem: Environmental > Aquatic > Marine > Unclassified | place: Southern Ocean | collected 2014-10-08
CGAGGACAAGAAAACTTTTTTGTCAGATAGCGGTAGGGAAGCTGGGTTATTCTGGGGCAGAAGTTGCGAGGTTTCTGGGCGTGACAACTTCATGTGTAAACCGACTGGCAGCTTCCGAGAAAGTTCCAGAAATTAGCAGGTATCTCTGAAGATAAAATGCTTTAGAACCAACGTCCCCCTTTTCCGTCCCCCTTTTCGCGTCCGGGGCATACCTGTGCGTCGACCCACGCTTTTGCCTCCAGCCTCCTTCAGGCGTACATTGCTGTAGCACCCTACCCTTCGCCTCCGTCAGGCTGGGTATGGACTTTGCTCGGGACTTGTGTCACAATCCCAGGCATCACCAATTAGTAGCCGGGCCTTGCCCGGCACACAACCAGCGGCTGCAGTCGACTGCGCGCGCAGACAAACGAGCTTGCCTACGTGCTCGCGACTGATCCGCCGCGATTAGCATGTTGGTCACATTGAAACGCGTGATTGTCCACAATCTAATAATAAAAAGGAGATATTGTTATGAAAGACAACGATCCTAAACCCACAACCAATGATGCGGGAATACCTGTATCCAGCGACGAGTTTTCGCTGACTGTCGGGCCGGACGGCCCCATTTTGCTTCAGGATCACTACCTCGTCGAGCAAATGGCCAACTTCAACCGGGAGATGATTCCGGACCGCCAGCCCCATGCGAAGGGCTCGGGGGCTTTCGGACACTTCGAGATGACCCAGGATGTCAGCGCCTACACAAAGGCAGCCGTGTTCCAACCCGGCACGAAGACCGATGTGCTTGCCCGGTTCTCTACGGTGGCCGGCGAGAGCGGCAGTCCCGACACCTGGCGTGACGTACGCGGCTTCTCGCTCAAGTTCTACACGACCGAGGGCAACTACGACATGGTAGGGAACAACACGCCGGTGTTCTTCATCCGGGATCCTATGAAGTTCCAGGATTTTATTCACTCGCAGAAGCGCCGTGCGGATAACGGACTGCGTGACAACGACATGCAGTGGGACTTCTGGACCTTGTCTCCTGAATCCGCCCATCAGGTCACCATCCTGATGGGCGATCGCGGAGTGCCCAAGAGCTATCGGCATATGAACGGCTACACGAGCCACACTTACATGTGGGTCAACGCCAATGGGGAACGCTTTTGGGTGAAATACCACTTCAAGACCGACCAGGGCATCGACTTCCTCACTCAGGAGGAGGCTGACCGCATCGTCGGCGAGGACGCAGATTACCACCGCCGCGATCTTTCCTATGCGATCAAGCGGGGGGATTACCCCAGTTGGACGTTGAAGGTTCAGATCATGCCCTTCGCCGATGCCGAGAACTATCGCTACAATCCCTTCGACCTGACCAAGGTGTGGCCCCACGGCGACTACCCGGTCCACGAGGTGGGGCGGTTGACGCTCACCCGCAACCCCAGCGACTTCCATGCGGAAATCGAGCAGGCGGCCTTCGAGCCGAACAACCTTGTGCCGGGTATCGGTCCCAGCCCTGACAGGATGCTGCTAGCCCGCCTGATTTCTTACTCCGATGCCCACCGGGCCCGCCTGGGCGTCAACTACAAGCAGATCCCGGTCAACCGGCCGAAATGTTCTGTGCATAGCTATAGCAAGGGCGGTGCCATGCGCATGGATAACGTCTCAGATCCCGTGTATAAGCCGAACTCCAAGGGCGGCCCCAAGGCCGACTCCGAGCGCTATCCCGAACAGGCCATTTGGAATGCCAGCGGCGAGTTCATGCGCGTCGCCTATACCCTGCGCAAAGACGATGACGACTTTGGTCAGGCCGGCACCTTGGTACGCGAAGTGATGGATGATGCCCAGCGCGACCGGCTGGTGTCCAACGTGGTGGGGCACTTAAAGGGAGGCGTGTCCGAACCGGTCCTGGAGCGTGCGTTCGAATACTGGCGCAACATCGATAAGGAGATCGGCGATCGCATAGCCAAGGGCGTACAAGGGGACTGATCTAAGCATGTTTGTTATGTAGCTCAAGAAATAGAAGCTATCAGCTAGCAACCGATTGCAGCGGCGGGCCGCTGAATCGGATCGTTCTCGGCGGCTACGCCGCCGAGAATCGCGGCGCTGACTTCGTCCAGCACCTTGTTCTGTCGCCTTGCGCCAGAACAAGGCACTGGACCCGACTGCGATTCTCGGAGCCTCAGGGTGCAAGCACCCTGCGTCTCCTGCGATGCTCGCGGGTCAGCGCCGCGATTGTGTGAAGTAGTAATAAATGACGAATGTGGGATTATTGATTAGGAAACAAATGAATTAACGGCTATTCACCGTACATATCAGTTATGAGCTTTCGTAATTGAGCAGCTTTGGTCTTTGATAATTCATCAATTCTATTTTTCAGTCTTTTTTTGCTAATAGTGCGTATTTGGTCAACGGCTATTTCAGCATTTTTGTTCGCACATTTAATCTGAAGACGGGTTCTCCATTGCGAGTGCAATTTTGAAGTCAAGGGACATACGACAACGGTTTCAAGATATTGATTCATTTCATCTTGGCTAATAACGACAACAGGACGAATTTTTTTTATTTCGCTTCCTATCGTTGGGTTGAAATCAGCAAAATATATTTCGTACCTTTTAATATCCAAAGTCTTCGTCCTCCAGCCCGTCAAGGAGAGTTGTATCAAAATCGTCCCAATGTTCCTTTTCATAGGCCATGGCTTTGTATGTATCTTCCCAAGAAAGTTTGTCGTTTTCTTTTTTACGAAGAAGCAGCCCTTTATCAGTTTCTTCAAGTAAAAGGGAATTTTTTAGACCATATTTTTGAAGAAGCGGCTTGGGTATGCGAACTCCTTTGGAATTTCCAATGGGGACCAGTTTGACATCCCTTGCACGTGCTTGTTTTTCCATGGGTATAGCTCCTAATGTTTTTATTAAGGCATGATAGTAATTACTGTAATTACATAAAGCCCCAAAATCAAGCTTTAAATTAAGAAAATTATCAGGCCAATATTATATTGAAATAGCGGCATTTCGCACAACAAGCCGCTTAACTCAGACGGCTAAAACCGGGACGTTTTAACTGATTTTGCAGTTAACATTATTTCGAGCTTTCCGTGAGGCCTTGGCAATGAGCCCGCCGACTGCGCTCCTGCGATGCTCGCGGGTCAGCGCCGCGATTGGCCGTAATGATAGGATTAAACAGATGCTTCTGATTGGCTAGGCTGGATGGCGTTTTGAGCAACGTGAACAAGATTCGCCTTGACAAAGCAGAACAGCAATTTGCCCCGGAATTATTTAGGGAGGCCTGACGTTCCAAGGTAATAAAAAGCTTAAATTATGATTTTATTGTAATTGATTGCCGACCAACCATGGGAACCCTTACCTTCAATGCCCCCTGCCCGTGAGCGGTTACAATATTATTCTGCTTACTAGCTCTGGAATCCGGGACGACACGACCCTATACTCATTTCTGAAAAAGTTAAGAAGTAAGGTAGGCAAGGAATCCATGAACGATGGAACAAAAGAAAAGTGTAAAACCAGTATACCGGTGGATAATAGGTTTAACTCGCAGATAACGTAAACCAGTCGCCAATTGAAAGACGATTAGAGCCAAATTAACAAGCCCAAGAACCAGTATTATTGATATGCCTCCGGTTGACATGGTTTGAAAGCCTCCAATTACAACTATTTGACAGAAACAGTGGCTGTTTTAGCACCATCGCTTCCATGTCTGTTGCAGTTTGCCTCTGCGACTATGGTGATGGATTCATTGAGTAGATACTTGATTTCAAGAGTAAACTTATCTGATTCAGGCCTTCTGAACATGCTGAACTTCCACCTTTTTACTTCCTGACCATTTATCTTAATTGATACCCAGTTGGTATAGTGCAGAAAGTTGTTCCCGTTGTGTGTTACATGCACTTTAATCGTTATCTCAGTCCCTTTTTCTGCTGATTCCGGCACTTCGATACGAACCGCTGTTTTGTTTGCGAGAGCCTCACTTGAGAATACACATAACAAAATCAATAATAAAACAGGGAAATAAGTAGCATATGTTCTTTTCATTGCATAATCTCCATAAAAACAAGTATCGGTTATATGGTCCTCTACTTAATTATCTTCCAAGGCAAGTATACATGAATCCATTCTGAGCGACAAATGAAAAGACCTTTAAACGGCAAAGGGAAAAACGGAATTTTATCCTTGGGAGAGGTTATGCTATAATCCAGGATTATGCAGTTGCCGAGTTTGCCAAAGATGCGAGGCGGAGGGTGCGCAGACGTACTTTGGTACTTCAAACGACTGAAAACAAAACAGATTTGGTGAAATCGGCAACCCCTTGTGGCTTCAGATACCGAAAAAATATATCAAAAATCAGGTCGACCTTTTGGGTGCAAGACTTAAATATATTTGTGAAGTATAATAGGCCAATATTAAAGACAAAATTTTCTTTTCGGTATTTGAAGTGCATAATTCTGGATAATGGGCCAGTATAAAATGATCTTACAGGGGGGGGGTGGCAATGGATGAAAAGATTCGCAAAAAGATTAGGGCTCTGATACGGGAACAGTTTACCTGCGTGCTGGCCACTGCCTCGGAAAACCGGCCTCACTGTTCGTTGATGGCTTATGCCACTAATTCTTCATGTGACGAAATCTACCTCATGACGCTAACTAAAAGCCGCAAGTATCGAAACATATGTGAAAATCCGGCCGTCAGCCTTCTGATTGATACGCGACAAGATAGGTTAAAATCCGACCATACGGAAACCATGGCCCTTACCATTTCGGGCCGATTTGTCAAGATTATTAAGGAGGCAGAACGGGAAAGAATATGCAAGGAATTGTCCCGGAAACATCCCGGGCTTAAAGACTTTTTTCTAAACCCTAAAGGAGAACCCGTTAAAATCATCATTGAATCTTATTTGCTCCTAGAGGGTCCGACAAAGGCCCACTATGAAGATATCTCGGAGTCGTAAAATCAGGTCGTGACAAGGTAACACTTGTTCCCTCGTTGGAGAAAATGGGGCCTTAGGTAGGACGGAGAGGGAAAAGGATAGGGGAGGTATTCAACATGCGAAGTCAGCCGGTTTTGGTCAGTGGAGCCACAGGATATGTGGGAGGAAGACTCGTTCCTCTGCTACTGGATTCCGGGTATCGCGTCCGTGTCCTGGGCCGTTCCCTTTCCAAACTTGAATCGCGGTCCTGGGCGGGACACAAAAATCTTGAGATGGCGCAGGCCGATTTTTTGGATTACGCATCCCTCGAGAAAGCCGCCGAAGACTGTTGGGCGGTTTTCTACCTGGTCCATTCCATGAACCCTCAACACAAGGATTTTGCCAAGGCCGACCGCAATGCGGCCCTAAATATGGCAAAAGCGGCATCTAAAGCGGGGCTTGAGCGGATCATTTATCTTGGTGGCCTCGGAATTGAGGGCAAGACCTTGAGCAAGCACCTGCGTTCCCGCACAGAAGTGGCAAGAATCCTTCAGGCCAGCGGCGTGCCCACGACGTTCCTCCGCGCCGCAATGATTCTGGGGTCGGGAAGTGCCTCTTTTGAAATAATGCGATACCTGGTAGAACGGCTGCCGGTCATGATCGTGCCTCGCTGGGTCCGGAGTCTCGTACAACCCATCGCCATAAACAATGTCCTGGGCTACCTAAAGGGTTGCCTTGAGCATAATGAGACCATCGGCGGCACTTTCGATATCGGAGGACCAGATATCCTGACCTACAAGCGTCTTCTGGAGATCTATGCAGAAGAGGCAGGCTTGAGGAAGCGGTGGATCATCCCCGTGCCGTTACTTACCCCCCGCATGTGTTCCTACTGGATTCACCTGGTCACCCCTGTGCCTTCCTACATTGCGAGACCCCTGGCCGAGGGACTCCGTAACCCTGTCGTCTGCCAGGAAAACCTTATCCAGTCCATAATCCCCCAAAACCTGCAGGACTGCAGGGAAACAATCCGGCTGGCGCTGGGCCTGGTGAAGGAGAAGTGTGTTGAGACCTGCTGGGCGGATGCCGGACCTATTAACTATCCCGAATGGGCACAATGCGGTGACGTCCCTTACGCGGGCGGGACCGTCATGGAGTCGGGATACCGGGTGGTGCTGGATGCTACGCCCGACGAGGTATGGGAAACCATTGTATGCATCGGCGGGAGGAGAGGCTGGTTTTCATCCAGATTTCTGTGGGCCTTGAGGGGCCTCATCGATCGCCTGGTGGGCGGGGTGGGCCTCAGGAGGGGACGTCCGGACCCGGTTCGGCTTCGGCCGGGCGATCCGCTAGATTTCTTCCGTGTCCTCGAGATACGGGAAGCTGAACTGATTTCTCTGATTTCAGAAATGAAATTCCCCGGAGAGGCAACTCTGGAATTCCGGCTCTATTCTCTCCCTGAAGGGGGGACGGAGCTCCAACAGCTCTCCCGATTTTTGACCAAAGGGATTTCAGGCCTGGTTTACTGGTATGCCCTCCACCCCTTTCACCAATACGTCTTCAAGGGGATGCTGAGAGGCATCGCCCGGTCTGTGGGAAGTCGCATTTTAGAAGGCCCCGATCGTTTCGTCCCGAAACTTCCCTACGTTTGCCGCATCGATCCAACGAAGAATACTTGAAATCCGGAAATGCTCCACACTTTAGGTATGATCAGTTTCATTATTTGAAAGGAGAAAACAATGGAAGGTTTAAAAGACTATTTTGAAAACACGAGGGGAATAGGAGTCATGTCCACAGCGGACAATGAGGGAAAAGTCAACGCTGCAATATATTCCAGGCCCCATTTCCTGGAAGATGGTTCTATCGCCTTCATCATGAGCAACCGTCTTACCCACCATAACCTCCAGTCAAATCCTTATGCAGCTTACCTGTTTGTGGAAGAGGGATCCATATACAAAGGGAAACGCCTTCACCTCAGGAAAATCCGTCAAGAGGAGAACAGCGAACTTATTCAATCCCTTAGCCGCAGGGAATACGGGAATGAAAGGCCTGGTTCGAGATTTCTGGTGGTCTTTCAAGTAGATAAAGTTTTGCCCCTTATCGGGGCAGATGACCAGCAGGACGGATTAAAACAGGTGTAAGGTAGAAGGCCGAGGGTGAAACATAAAATGACGTTATCCGCTGAAAATCATGACACAACCGTTCTCCCTATCAGTCGGACCCAACAAAAAAAAGCGGTCCACGGCCTGCAGAAGCTCGGTGAGCGGCTGGTGGAGCTTTCGGCGGAACAGCTTGAACGTATTGAGATGTCGAATGAACTGCGGGAGGCCGTGTTCCTTGCCCGAAAAACAACCCGACACGACGCCAGGCGAAGGCAGGTAAAGTATGTTGGTGCATTGCTGCGCCGGGTCGACATAAAATCGATTGAAGAGGCCCTGGATAATATCGCGCGCGGCAACTATGAAAAAGCCCTTGCCTTTAAAAAAATTGAATCATGGCGGGATCAGCTCCAGGCGGGAAACATGACGCTGATCAACGAGATACTGGCCGCCTTCCCCCGTGCCCAACGCCAGCGGCTGACCCAGTTGGCCAGAAACGCCAAAAAGGAGTTTGAAGAAAATAAGGGTGTAAAATCCTCAAAGGCGCTGTTTCGGTACCTGAAAGAGGTTTCAGAAAATTAACCCGTGTCACTCACGGCTCGTTCGGCCTCCCATTAACGAGTCCACAATTTCTTTTATTCTGAACTATTTTTCCGGTCTCAGCCCCACATGGGTCATGTGTTCATTCAGCCGCCGCCGCCTCGGCTATCGATCGAAAGCGGGCGGCCTCCGTTTCATTTTCCTGAGCGGCATATATCCGGCTGACCTTGTCATAGTATGCCGGCGCATTGTGGGGTATCTCCTGGGCCAGGGCCAGATATAACTTCAGCACGTTTGAGTCATATATGCCTGCCGCAAAACTCAGCTCCGCATATTTATGCTTTATTTCAGGATTTATTCTTGCCGAGCAACTGACACAGTGTCCCATGATTTCCTGGTAGATGCGACGAGCGTTGTCGATTTCCCCTAAAGCTTCATTGGCCTTTGCCAGGGCGATGGCAATTGTCTCCTGCCAGCCATGGTCATCCAGTAACGTCTGATACAGCGCTTTGGCTTCCTCAAATTCACCGGCATGGTAGCGCGTCTCACCTCTTAGTAGCTGGACAGCAACGGAGTCCGCAAGATTCTCCGGCACGGAATCGATCAGCGCATCGGCCCGCTGAAAGTTTTTTTCTTCCCAGTAGATATCACAAAGAAGCTGGTATACCGGCAACGCTTCGGAATGGTGTTCGAGAAATTGCACCAGTAGTTGCCGGGCTTCGGTGGGTCTTCCCAGATGCAGGTATGCCGTGGCAAGTTCCAGGGAAATATAGCTGCCGGGATCCGGATCCTCCGCCATGGCGCGGGACAGATATGTTGCAGCGGTTTCAAAATCCTCCGTGTTCAACGCAAGATAACCCTTTTTGAAATTTTCGCCGTAGGATAAATACGTCTCCTGAATTTCTGGGGGCAGGGTGCCGCATACGGCATAATACTGATCATCCAGCCTCACCTCATAGGGTTCAGCCGTAGCCTGTTCATCTGCCGGCACGTAATAATCGTTGGCCAGATCTTTCTCTGCATCGGCCTGCTGGAGGGATTCGAGTTTTTTTAGCAGCTTCGCCAGTGCCCGTGTGCGCGCTTCATCCGAGGTTATTTCCATGGCCAACGAAATCAAGGGACGGGCATCGTCGTAATATCCACCTTCAATGAGGTCTTCGGCGCCTTTTTGATGGACCTTGGCCAGGGCCTCCTTGGACTCAGCTATCTTTCTGGAGAGTTGTGCTTCCCAATCCGGTGACAGGTCGTTCCCTTTTTGAGCTTTTACCAGTGCGCGCTCATACTCAAGTTTGGCCTGGCCCCATGAACCGTCTTTAAAGAGGGCGTCACCTTTTTTTTCCAGCTTTTCCGGTGTGGGGCCTGAAAGGAATTTTAAAAAGGACATTGTGGATAGTCTCCTGGGTGATTTTTGTGCTGCAACTTATCTCCATAACATCATGTATCGGTTTTATAAATATATATTCCCATTTTTACCGGTGCCGGACCACCGGTTTCATTATTCTTTCCTATGGGGGCCAGCTGTCATCAAATCGCTCATGGACTGCCGGCCCATGATCCACGAATAGACGAATAAACAAGATAACGCCGAAACCTAGTGAGCTCCCGACACAGAGGCCTACATCCCGCCGGGCTGGTCCAGATGGCCGGCACGGATCTCGCGATAAATTCCCGCGACCATATCGAGGTCATAGATAGAAAAATTGGTATCGAGATCAAACCCGCTATACCGAATGGCAAAATTCAATGAGGCCGACCGGTTCATCAATGGGATCGCCCCCTCGATTACGGCCCGGCATTTCTCCTCATGCCCTTCGGATTCCACTTCACAGTGGACACCCTGCCCTCCGTATGCCTATCGACAGAGCGAACAACTTGTTTCGTCATATCTTCCTTGCTGTCAGGCGAAAGATAGTTCTGACAGCGCCCTGACTTGGTAAGCCGGTGGCCATACCGGCATTTTCACTGGAGAAATGGACGGCTCTTTTCTAAAAGCAAAGCTAGAAGGGTAAACTTTCGTTACACAACCGCAGTATTTACCCTATTTCCAGAAACCTGGGCTTTGTTACGTTGTGCTAACTTACCCGGAGACTGGGCCTTATATGCTATTTCTGTCCGTCGACTCATAGCTTTGCGCTCCGGCTTCCTTCAGACACCGCCTCGCTATGATGCCCTGTTATGATGATCTTGCCCTCGGCTAGTGCTTTTGTTATCATCATCAGATGATGGAAGGGGTTCATGTTCAGGGGACTTCTACCCCATAAGTGTACGCCCCTGCCGGGCGTACACGGGAGCATCTCATGACAACCAGCCTCATGACAGTCTCGCTGGGAGTTCGGGCGTTGGGCTTCGTCAGCCTGCCATGGACATCTCATCGGAGATGATACACAGCCTGCTGCCGGTGTTTCTGTGTTTCTGGCCTCAGTGCTTGGGGTAATCGCTCTGTCCGTGGGCCTGATCGAGGGAATTGCCGAGGCCACCGCAATGATCGCCAAGGTCTTTTCCGGGATGCTCAGCGATGTTCTCGGCAGTCGCAAACCGCTGGCGGCCTTGGGATACGGACTGGTCGCTCTGACTAAGCGGGTCTTTGCCCTGGGCGCTTCGGTCGACTGGGTTATGGCTGCACGCTTTCTCGACCAGGTGGGCAATGGCATCGCCCAAGAGCGCGCACAGCAAGCCGCCCGACAGGCAGCCGCAATTTCCGAGAAACGGTATCGGGCTGGCCTGGTAAGCTATTTGGAGGTTGTGGATACGCAGCTTGTCGCCCTGCAGGCGGAGAGAGTGGTCACCCAGATTCTTGGCCAGAGACTGGAAACGAGCGTCTTGCTTATCAAGGCCGTGGGCGGCGGATGGGAGGAACAGCAAATATGAATCGCTGCGGGACTCGGGCGGTCCGATGCCCCAAGATATTGCTGTCCAAGCTTTGACCGGAGGATATTGCGTTCCTCGATCAGCCTCGCACAACTTGGACAATCTGCCTCAGATGGATGAACACAAAAAAATCTGCAAGGGAATGTCGAGAGCGTTCCTCAGAAGCAATCTCAGCAGAAGGACGGACATCGAGATGTTCCCTTTTATCACGCCCGATTTGGTGTATTCAGGGGAAAATGGTAGGTTTAAACTGATAGGGACTCGGGGTTAACAGAAATTAATGAGCATTGGATTAGGTATGAAAATCACCCCGTTTATGCAGCTAGAGTTACCTCCTGGCCTAGAGACGTTGGTAGAGAAGGTAAGCCATCTTGCCACTGACCTGCGCTGGACCTGGAACCATGCGGCTGATGCCCTGTGGATGAAGGTGGATCCGCACACCTGGCGGCGGACGGAAAGTCCCCCTGCGGTGATGCAGAACCTTACCCGGGAGCGTCTGGAGGAATTGGCCGCAGACCCGCAGCTGAGAAGGCAGGTAGAACGCTTGGCGGCGGCGTACGAAGAGTATTATAGCCGACCGGGGTGGTTTGGTGAGACCCACGCAAACTCAGAGCTAAGAAGAATCGCCTATTTCAGCATGGAGTTCGGTCTGGGCGAGGCTCTGCCCCTGTACGCTGGTGGTCTCGGCATCTTGGCCGGCGATTATCTCAAGGCGGCCAGCGATCTGGGCATGCCGGTGGTAGGGATCGGGCTACTGTATCAGGAAGGCTACTTCCGTCAGATGCTGGATGCCAGCGGATGGCAACAGGAAACCTATCCATACAACGACTCCAGCAGTTTGCCTATTCGTCCGGTGCAATCAGAGTCCGGCTCTTGGTTACAGATTCCCGTGAATTTTCCTGGCCGCTCCGTTCGGCTGCGCGTCTGGCAGGCACAGGTCGGACGGGTCACTCTGTACCTGCTGGACAGCAACGATCCCCTCAACAGTCCGGCCGATCGCGGTTTGACCAGCAAGCTCTACGGCGGCGGCCAGGAGCTGCGCCTGGTCCAAGAAATTGCCCTGGGGATAGGTGGGTGGCGGGTGCTTGATTCCCTGGGCTTTGAAGTCGACGTTTGTCATCTCAACGAGGGGCATGCGGCGTTTGTGACCCTGGAGCGCGCACGACGTTTTATGGAGCAGACCAAACTCGATTTCTGGGAAGCGCTCTGGGCCACGCGGGCCGGCAATGTCTTTACCACACACACTCCGGTGGCCGCAGGTTTCGATCTTTTCAATCGGGAACTGATTTTGAAATATGGTCGCGTCTTTGCGGAGCATCTGGGCGTTGCACCCGAGGATCTGGCCGCTCTTGGACGCCGGGACCCCGGCGATGCAAATGAGCCGTTCAATATGGCGTACCTGGCAGCGCGCACCTGTGGAACAATCAATGGAGTAAGCCAGCTTCACGGTGAGGTGAGCAAGCATATCTTCCAGGACCTATATCCGCGCTGGCCGACGAGCGAAGTGCCGATTACCTATGTTACCAACGGCGTCCATGTCCCTTCCTGGGATTCGCCCTGGGCCGACGAGATATGGACGAAAGCTTGCGGTAAGGGACGCTGGCTCGGAGCGCCGGAGGGCTTGGCCAGTGCAATTGAAGGCTTGAGTGACGAGGCGCTGTGGTCGTTTCGCTTCCAGGAACGTCAGGATCTTGTAAATTACGCACGCAAGCGGCTTGCCATGCATCTGGGACAGCATGGTGCAGACGGGGCGACAGTTTCACAGGCAGATCACGTGCTCGACCCAAACGTCCTGACCTTAGGGTTCGCCCGACGCTTTACCGAGTACAAACGCCCCACACTGCTATTACACGATCCATGGCGCCTTGCACGTATCCTGACCAACGTCGAGCGACCGGTGCAGCTCATCATCGCTGGTAAGGCACACCCGCAGGACGAAATAGGTAAACACTTCATACAAGACTGGGTGCAGTTCGCCCAGCGACCGGAGGTGCGAGCCCATGTGGTGTTCTTGGAGGACTACGACATGGCGCTGGCTCAGAAACTCGTCCAGGGGGTGGACGTGTGGATCAACACCCCGCGCCGTCCATGGGAAGCCTGCGGTACCAGTGGAATGAAGGTACTAGGCAACGGCGGTCTTAACCTTTCCGAATTGGATGGCTGGTGGGCCGAGGCTTACACACCGGAAGTCGGTTGGGCACTGGGCAACGGCGAAGAGCACTGGGAACCCGGCTGGGACGCCGTAGAAGCTGAGCAACTTTATCGTTTGCTGGAACAAGAGGTCGTGCCGGCGTTCTATGATCGCGATGCGGCGGGCGTTCCACGTGCCTGGGTCGCGCGCATGCGTGCCAGCATGAGCCGTCTTGCACCGCAGTTCAGTACCAATCGCATGGCGCGCGAATACGTGCGAGATATCTATCTTCCCTCCGCTGCGGCTTTTCAACGTCGAGTTGCACAGGGAGGGCAACTCGCCAGAGAACTCTGTGACTGGGAATCACTGCTGAGAAAGCACTGGCAAGAACTGCACTTCGGGAATCTGGTGGTGAACGAAGAGCCGGATGGTTGGCTTTTCGAACTGCAGGTTTACTTGGCGGATATTCCACCAGACTTCGTTCAGGTCCAGCTCTACGCCGAGTCCTTCGATAGCGACACGTCAGCCTGTGAAGTCATGGAGCGCGGTGCTGGCATCCCCGGTGCCCTGAACGGATACATCTATTTTTACAGAGTAACGGCACTGCGGCCGTACACGGACTTCACACCGCGTATTGTGGCTTGCCACCGGGAGGCTCATTTGCCCTTGGAAAACAACCTGATAGTCTGGTGGACGGGAACGGCAGAATTACGGCGAAACCTGCGATAGGCATACGGGATGGAAGTAAAAAAAGGCGATGAGCCAACAATTCCCTACACAGTCTTCGAAGGAGTGGCAGGAAGGAGTTTGTAGGTAAAAGCTCTCCAAAACGATCGCCGACAACTCATACTGGAGAACTGCGGTAAAAACGGGAAAAGGGAAACGAGAAAGGGGAGCATTTTATGACAGCCGGCCTTAGCGAAGTCCCGCAGAAAATGGTGATCCAGACGCGGCAGTCACACGTATTCTATAAAAATGGACTGATGAAACACAATGCCCTGCTTGGATTCTTGATCATGGTGTGCGCGGTGCTAATGGGTTTGTCGCCATCGCTTTCGTTGGCGGCGCTTCCCCGGGTTACCATCGGCATCGCCGTCGACGGCCCCTGGGTGCGCAACGAAGAGTTCATCGAGCTATTCCGCAGGGAAATCCGGGAACTGACCGAGGGGGACTTCGACGTTCGCTTTCCGGCCGATAAAATCCTGGTGGCCGACTGGACGGCCGACGGCGCGCGGCAAGTCGTCGACCGGCTGCTGGCCGATCCGCAGGTCGATCTGCTCATCCCCCTCGGCGTCCTGGTCTCCATGGACGCAGCCGGGCGCGGCCCCTTGCCCAAGCCGGTCATCTCGCCCCTGACCGTGGACCGGGAAATCCAGGGATTTCCTTTCAAAGACGGCGCCAGCGGGGTAACAAATTTCACCTACCTGGCTTCGCCGGCGGCGATCTTGCGGGATCTCAATGTCTTTCACGACCTTATGCCCTTCAAACGACTGGCGATACTCAGCAACCGGCCGTTTCATGAAAACATCTCCGAGGAGCGCAAGGGAATTCGCCAAGCGGCGCAAGACCTCGGCTTCGCGGTGACCTTCATCCCCGTGGATGCCTCGCCCGAAGCGGCTCTGGCCGCCCTGCCGCCCGATGTCGAAGCGGTCTACGTCACGCCGCTGATGCAGCTCTCCCGCAGCGAGTTCGACCGTTTGACGGCCGGGCTCATCCAACGGCGCCTGCCGAGCTTTTCCCTGCTCGGTAAAAACGAGGTGCAGCGGGGAATCATGGCCGGGGCGGTTGCGGAAACGGACGACCGCCGGCTGGCCCGGCGCACGGCCCTTAACATCCGGCGTATTCTGCTTGGCGAAAAAGCCGCCGCTCTTCCGGTGGAGTTTGAACAGGATGAGCGACTGACCATCAATATGGCCACTGCCCGGGAGGTCGGCTTCTATCCGCGTTGGGACATCCTCACCGAGGCGGAGCTGCTCCATGAGGAGCGCACCGACATCGCGCGGCGGCTCTCTCTCAGCGCCGTGGTTGAGCAAGCCGTTACCGCCAACCTCGACCTGGCAGCCCGGCGCCGGTTAGTCGCCGCCGGGACCCAGAAGGTGCGCCGGGCCCGCTCGGGCCTGTTGCCTCAACTCGGCATCGCGGCCGACGGCACCTTGATCGACGAGGATCGCGCCGACGCCAGTTTCGGCTCTCAGGCCGAACGGACCCTGTCCGGCTCCTTCACCCTCAGCCAACTGCTCTACTCCGACCGGGTCTGGTCCAACTTCACCGTGGAGAAACACCTGCAGGTCGCACGCGAGGAGGAACTGGCGCAATTGCGCCTCGACATCGTCCGGGAAGCAACGATCGCCTACCTCAACGTTTTGCGGGCCAAAACCGCGCAGCGCATCTTCAAGGAAAATCTCAAGCTGACCCGCTCCAACCTGGATTTGGCCCGGGCGCGGCTCAAGGTCGGCTATTCCGGCCCGGCCGAAGTCTACCGCTGGGAGAGCCGCATCGCCAGCGACCGGCAAGCGCTGATCGCTGCCGATGCGCAACGCGAACAGGCGCGGATCGCCCTCAACCGCCTGCTGCACCGCCCTGCCGAGGAACCATTTTCGACCGAAGAGGCAGGACTCGACGATCCGGTCCTGCTCACCGGCAGCAAGCGACTCGATCCTTTTATCGACAACCCCTGGTCCTTCGGGATCTTTCGCGACTTCATGGTGCAGGAAGGGCTCTCCATGGCGCCGGAGCTGAAACAGCTGAACGAGTCGATCGCCGCTGAAAAACGTATCCAGGTCGCCGCCAAACGGGCTTTCTGGGTGCCGGATATCAGTCTCCAAGGTGCCGTAACCCACCGCTTCGCCGAGGACGGAAAGGGGACCGATCGTCCCTTGTTCGGAGGGCTGTCGTTTTCCGAGCAAAACGATACCGACTGGAGTGTCACCCTCAACCTCACCCTGCCCCTTTTCACCGGAGGGTCGCGAAGCTCCGACCTGGCCCGGAGCCGGGAAGATCTCTCCCGCCTGTATCTGCAACGTGAAGCCATTGTCGAACGGATTGACCAGCGCATCCGCTCGGCTCTGCACCAGGCCGGGGGTTCCTTCGCCGGCATCCGCCTGTCCCGGGAGGCATCCGCAGCGGCCCGGAAGAACCTCGACCTGGTTACCGATTCCTACGCGCGCGGAGCGGTCGATATTCTCAACCTTCTCGACGCCCAGAACGCCTCTTTGGTGGCCGATCAGACGGCGTCCAATGCGGTCTACAATTTTCTCATCGATCTGATGGAAGCGGAACGGGCCGCAGGGCGCTTCGATTTTTTTGTCTCTGAGCAGGAACGGCAGGCCTGGTTCGAACGGCTGGAGACATTTTTTGCCGAGGCGAGAGCAACCCCGTGAGGGGTGGGAGGTATGTAGGGGCAGCCCCCCGTGGCTGCCCGGATCGTGACAAGTCGAGGTAGGATTTTCAGGAGGACATTGCATGGCAAACAACAGAGTTAACAAATGGTGGCTTATCGCGGCGGCAATAAGCCTTGCCATCGGCGGCGCCGTCTTCTGGTTACAGTATCGCCAACCGGAACTTCCCGAAAGCTTCGCGTCGGGCAATGGACGCATAGAAGCGACCGAGGTCGACATCACGGCCAAGTTTTCCGGCCGCCTGGCGCAGGTGCTCGTCAAGGAGGGTGATACGGTCGAAGCGGGACAGATCCTGGCACGTATCGACACCGAAAACCTGGAGGCGCTGTTCCGGCAAGCGCAGGCACAAACCCGGCAGGTACGACAGGAGCAGAGCTACAGCACGGCGGTTATTGAACAACGCAAAAGCGAACTGGCGCTCGCGGAAAAAGATCTTGAACGGTCACGAGAACTCTATGAGCGGGATAACATTTCTCTTAAGGAGCTACAGCGGGATGAAACAGCGGTAGAAACCGCCAAGGCCTCGCTGGCCGCTTCCAGAGCCCAATTCGCCGGGACCGAAGCGGCGATCGAGGCAGCCGTCGCCGCAACTGAAAAAATCAAGGCCGATATCGATGACAGCGTTCTCACGGCTCCGCTGGCCGGGCGGATCCTCTATCGCCTGCGCGAGCCCGGAGAGGTTCTGGCGGCCGGAGGCAAGCTGCTGACCGTTCTTGATCTCAGCGATGTCTATATGACCATCTTCCTGCCGACGGCACAGGCCGGCCGAGTCGCTATCGGGACGGATGCGCGGATCGTGCTCGATGCCTTGCCGGATATCTCGATCCCGGCCGAGGTCTCCTTCGTGTCGCCCGAGGCCCAGTTCACCCCCAAAGCGGTGGAGACGCGCACAGAACGGGAGAAGCTGATGTTTCGCATCAAGGTCAAAATCGATCCAGAGCTCCTCAAGGCCCACGCCGAGCAGGTAAAAACCGGACTGCCGGGCGTGGCTTACGTGCGACTCGACGCCGATGCTCCGTGGCCCGACGACCTGCCGGCGCTGTTGGACGTCACTTCGGAGCATGAGTGACATGGCCGAACTGTCCGTAGCACACCTGCATGACGTGTCTCTGCGTTATGGCAATGTGGCGGCCCTCGACGGCATCGACCTGGAGATCCCCGCCGGACGCATGGTCGGCCTGATCGGCCCCGACGGGGTGGGGAAATCCAGCCTGTTGGCGCTGATCTCGGGGGTGCGTAAAATCCAGACCGGGCAGGTGGAGGTCCTCGGCGGCGATATGCGTAGCAGTCGTCACCGCGCCAGCGTCTGTCCTCGCAGCGCCTACATGCCCCAGGGTCTGGGGAAAAATCTCTACATGACCCTGTCGGTATTCGAAAACCTCGATTTCTTCGCCCGTCTGTTCGGCCAGTCGCGCACAGAACGACAGCGGCGTATCGATGAGTTGCTGAAAAGCACCGGCCTGACACCGTTCCGGGATCGCCCGGCGGGCAAGCTCTCCGGAGGCATGAAGCAAAAGCTGGGGCTGTGCTGCGCCCTCATTCACGACCCCGATCTGCTGATTCTGGACGAACCGACCACCGGCGTCGATCCCCTTTCACGCCGCCAGTTCTGGCAACTGATCGAGCGCATCCGGGGGCGCGGTGCCGGGATGAGCGTGCTGGTGGCCACCGCTTACATGGACGAGGCCGAAGCTTTCGACTGGCTGGTGGCGATGGACGCGGGCCGGATACTCACCACCGGCACTCCGCAAGAACTCATGTCCCGTAGCGGTTGCGACAATCTCGATGCGGCCTTTATTGAACTGTTGCCCGAAGAAAAAAGGCGCGACCACAAAGCGCTGATCGTGCCGCCGCGCACCGCTCAGGCCGATGGCCCGCCTGCCATCAAGGCCCGGAATCTGACCAAACGCTTCGGCGATTTCACGGCCGTGAACCAGGTGAATTTCGAGATCGAGCGCGGCGAGATCTTCGGCTTTCTTGGTTCTAACGGCTGCGGCAAGACCACCACCATGAAGATGCTGACCGGCTTGCTGCCGGCAACGGCAGGCACCGCCAGTTTGTTCGGCCATCCGGTGAATGCCAAAGATCTTGAAACGCGCAACAGAGTCGGGTTCATGTCACAGGGATTTTCGCTCTATGGCGAACTCACGGTGCGACAAAATCTGGAGCTGCATGCACAGCTTTTTCATTTACCCAAGGAGCTAATTCCGGCGCGGGTAAACGAAATGATCGAGCGTTTCAAGCTCGGTGATTATGTGGATGAGTTGGCCGAAAAACTGCCGCTCGGCCACCGCCAGCGCCTGTCACTGGCGGTGGCGGTGATCCACCGGCCGGAGATGCTGATTCTGGATGAACCCACCTCCGGGGTGGACCCGGTAGCCCGCGACGGCTTCTGGAAGCTGTTGATCGGCCTTTCGCGCAACGAAGGCGTGACCATCTTCGTCTCCACCCACTTCATGAATGAGGCCGAGCGCTGCGACCGGATATCGCTGATGCACGCCGGGCGGGTTCTGGCCAGCGACACGCCCGCCGCCCTGGTGGAGAAACGTGCGGTCAAGACCCTGGAAGAGGCCTTCATAGCCTATCTGGAGGAGGCCACCGGCGAGGACAGCATAACTGCTGCCGAGGCCGTCGGCGCGCCCACTGGCGGCAATCGACAGCAAGGTGCGGGTCCGTTCAGCCTGCTGCGGCTGTTCGGCTATGCCCGCCGCGAGACCTTGGAGCTCAAGCGCGATCCCATCCGCCTCACCTTCGCGCTGTTGGGTACGGTCCTGCTGATGTTCATCATGGGTTACGGCATCACCCTGGACGTCGAGAATCTTCCGTTTGCAGTGCTGGACCGGGACCAGACCCCGCAGAGCCGCGACTACATCCAGAACGTCTCCGGTTCGCGCTATTTTATTGAACGCCCGGCCATCCGCGATCAAGCCGAACTGGAGCAACGCATGCGCAGCGGTGAACTCTCGGTAGCCTATGAGATTCCGCCTGCCTTCGGCAAAGACCTGAAGCGCTTGAGAGCTCCCGAGATCGGCGTCTGGATCGATGGCGCGATGCCCTATCGCGCCGAGATGACCCGCGGCTATGTCGAAGGCCTGCATTACGCCTACCTCATCGATCTTGCCCGGCGCACCTTGGGCGGCATTCCGCAAACCTCCGGCGCTGATATCGAGGTCCGTTACCGCTACAATCAGGATTTCAAGAGCATTTACGCCATGGTGCCGGCGGTGATCCCGCTGCTGCTGATCTTCATTCCGGCGATCCTGATGGCCCTGGGCGTGGTGCGCGAAAAGGAGCTGGGATCCATCACCAACCTGTATGCAACGCCGGTGACCCGGCTGGAGTTCCTGCTAGGCAAACAACTGCCTTATATCGGCGTCAGCATGATCAGTTTCTTCGGTCTGGTGGCGCTCTCCGTGTTTGTCTTCGGGGTGCCGCTTAAAGGCAGCTTCGTTGCCCTGACCCTGGGCGCCTTACTCTACGTCACCGCAGCCACCGGGCTGGGGCTGCTGATGTCGGCGTTTACCCGGACGCAGATCGCGGCTCTCGCCGCCACCGCCGTCGTGACCCTGCTGGCTTCGGTCAATTTCTCCGGGATGACCGATCCTGTGTCGTCGCTGGATGGCGCCGGAGCCCTGATCGGGAAACTCTACCCGACCACCTACTTCCTAAACCTCAGCCGCGGCATCTTCACCAAAGCCCTCGGCTTCAGCGAGCTTTACCGCGATTTTCTGGCCCTGGCGGCATTTATTCCGGTGTTGACGCTGTTGAGCCTGGTTTTACTACGGAAACAGGAGAAGTGAGCATGAAGCGGCTGGCAAATATCTACCGACTGGGGGTCAAGGAGCTGCGCAGCCTCTACCGCGACCCGGTGCTGCTGTTCTTCATCATCTGGGTGTTCTCCGGCGGAATCTACACCGTGGCCACCGCCACCTCCCAAGAGTTGCACAACGCCCCCATCGCCGTGGTCGACGAAGACCGGTCGCAGCTCTCCACGCGCATCATCCACGCCTTCTATGGGCCTTACTTCAAGACGCCCGAGCTGATCTCTCTGGATGCCGTTGATCCCGGCATGGACGCGGGACGTTACACTTTCGTACTCGATATCCCGCCGGATTTCGAGCGCGACCTGCTGGCGGGCCGGCAACCGACGATCCAGGTCAACGTGGACGCAACCATGATGACCCAGGCCTTTATCGGTTCCAGCTATATCCAGAACATCGTGACCGGCGAGATCAACGAATTCATGCAGGCCTATCGCGCCGAGGCAATGCTGCCGATCGGGCTGGCCGTGCGCACCAAGTTCAATCCCAACCTCACCAGCACCTGGTTCAGCAGCGTGATGGAGGTCATCAACAACATCACCATGCTGGCCATCGTTCTCACCGGCGCCGCGGTGATCCGCGAGCGCGAGCATGGCACGCTGGAACACTTTCTGGTAATGCCGCTCACGTCGTTCGAGATCATGACCGCCAAGATCTGGGCCATGGGCCTGGTGGTGCTGGTGGCGGCCGCCCTTTCTTTGCAATTCGTGGTGCAGGGTCTGCTGGCGGTACCGATCGCCGGCTCCGTGAGCCTGTTTCTGTGCGGCACCGTGCTGCATCTGTTCGCCACTGCCTCCATGGGTATCTTCATGGGAACCATGGCGCGCTCCATGCCCCAGTTCGGCCTGCTGATGATCCTGATCATTATGCCCCTGCAAATGCTCTCCGGCGGCGTCACGCCGCGCGAGAGTATGCCGGAGCTGGTACAAAACATTATGCTGGCCGCACCCACCACCCACTTTGTCAGCTTTGCCCAGGCAATTTTGTACCGCGGCGCCGGCTTCGAGGTGGTGTGGCCGAGTTTCCTGGCCCTTGTCGTCATCGGCGCAATATTTTTTCTGGCCGCCCTGGCGTTCTTTCGCAAGAGCCTGAGCACGGCGCAGATGTGAAGCGATGCTGAATCTGGCTGAGGTCAGAGGAAACTTTACGAGATAAAGGACTGAGATACGCGAGACGTTGAAGTATTTGGAATGGTAAAAACGTCTTTAAGACAAGCAAGCACTCCAATACCCATTAATGATGTATGGATCGCATCACACGCACTTGAAACTGGCGCTGTAGTTGTTACGTATGATAAACATTTCGCTATGGTTCCGGGCTTGCGCTTATGGTGCAATATATGAGGTGTCTACGGGTGTTTACGTTATTGACTACTATCGTTTCTCATAAATTTTGTCCATTATTTTGGCAATCTGAATTTTTTCAGTATAAATGCATTTAAGCGGCCTTAGCCAGAGCTGATAGTAAATCGCTTTTTGCGATTTGGACTGAAACGGCACTCCCAAGCACCACACACTAAATTTTTTAGCACTATTGGAAGCTGCAGGTCAAGGAATTCTCTATATATCGTGGAAAAGAGGGAAAAATAAATGTTTCGGCCTCTGGGGGAGTTAATTCACGCATATTTTGCGCTCACATGACCAATAGCTACCTGTGAAAATCAGATGGACAGAGATTAATGGAGGATTGATTCCAATTCTTAATATGGGGGCCAACTGTCATCAAATCCCTCATGGACTGCCGGCCCATGATCCACGAATAGACGAATAAACAGATAACGCCGGAACCTAGTGAGCTCCCGACACAGAGGCCTACATCCCGCCGGGCTGATCCAGATGGCCGGCACGGATCTCGCGATAAGTTCCCGCGACCATATCGAGGTCATAGATAGAAAAATTGGTATCGAGATCAAACCCGCTATACCGAATGGCAAAATTCAATGAGGCCGACCCGATCTCATCGTCACTATGAATGCGATGGAAGACATTTCGTTCCCACTTTAACAGCACGGGACCGTCATACAACAGCTGTCCATCATGTATAATCTCATCTGCCGTAACTTCAAAAACAGATATTCCGTGATCCCGGTGATAAAGCTCGACCGTACGCCGACCGTGTAAAACCAGCAGATTATCCTCCTGCGCCGGATGCATGTACCACGGACGCAGAACCTCGCCGACCGGCCCGGGGGAAATCGCGCCGGATTTATGGATAACGCGGTCAATGGCATCAATCCGCGGGAAAAAATCAACCGGAACATAATCAAAACTAACACCCGGAGTCCGGCGCAGCACTCCCAGCGACAACACCTCAAAAAATCCTTCATCCCGCTCAATGACCCGATCTCGACTGTCCATAAAATGACCCTTTCCTGTTAATCCATCTTTTGTAACGCACATAAATCCGACACTAAATACTTTTTTAGAATTATTAGTATCCGCTATCAACTTGCAACCGCTGACAGGAAATCGCTTTATGCTATTAACCTTATAAGGGTTAGTAATCCCATTTTCGAACTATATCGTCCATGTGAAAAGAAAAGGCCCCTTTTTTCAGATCATCAAAATAGTCCTGAAGTGTCTTTTGGATCGCAGAAAAGGCCAGCTCGCTCCAAGGCACTTCATGCTTTTTAAAAAGCCTTGCCTCCAAGCTCTCATGCCCGGCACTAAAAACGGGCTCAGGTAAAGTCGCACGAAACATAATGTAAACTTGATTGACAAAAACGAGATTGTAGAGGGCATAAGGTCTCAGTTCTACAATTCTAGCGCCAGCTTCTTCAAAGGTTTCCCTTTTGGCCCCTGCTTCGACGGTCTCACCATTTTCCAGAAATCCCGCGGGAAGGGTCCATTTCCCGTACCTCGGTTCAATAGCCCTCCGGCAGAATAAGATACTCTCCTGCCAGATGGGTATAGAGCCAACCACTATGTTGGGATTTTCATAGTGAATCACTCCACAACTGTCACATATAAAGCGCGGTCTATCATCTTCTTTCGGTATTCGATAGCTTAATCTGGCTCCACAATTGCTGCAGTATTTCACTTTTTATAAAACTCCTTTACCCTAGAAGATTTTGGAGGGCATCACTGATCCGGGGAAATTGAAAATCGAGCAAGGTCGTGTTCATGTATCCAGGAGAACCACTGCACATAGATGAAACCTCCTTATCATATAAGTTATGTTAATTCCTTAATATGACACAGGTTTCAGCTTAGCAACCCTTTTTATTTTCTGCAAATATGAGAAAGACCCAAAATTAAGTGGGTAAGCTGAGTAACTGCCCGATGCTTTTGCAGGGATAGTCGGATTTGTAGGCGGAAAGGGGGAGGCATACCTTTTGTTTAATACAGGAGGCTCTGAGTTCCTTCTCCAGATACCGTTACCGTAAATTCCCCTGCCGTATGATGGAAATTCTTGTTTCGTTTTTAAATCAAGATGGAAATGCAAAGGCACGGTCGCAGCGACGTGACTATACTTGATAGTACGTCGAGGAGCCGCGTAGCGTAACCGACAAAGTTAACGCTTGATTTAAAAAACGGAATTACAGGTAGATGATTTCCCCGGAGAGCACCTCGGTTACCTCGGCATTATCTCGTTTCACCAGAAGGGTGCCAGAGGAAGCAAGGCCGCTGATGTTTCCCTGCATCACCATCCCTTCATGCTCGAAGCGAACCTTTCTTCCCAGAGAGCTTGAACACCGCTCCCACTCAGAAAAAAGAGATGCGGTTTTTCCGTCATAGGCGTTTGTTATCACCATATCCAGTTCTGAAAGGATCTGCTCGAGAAGGATGTCCCGACTGACGGCTTTCCCGGTTTCGTGGTGGATCGTTGTGACCTTATCGCGAAGATCACAAGGGAACTGGGATGCGTCGCCTTCAATATTCAGGCCGATTCCCAGTACCATGAAAAGGGTATCTCCGACCTTTTTGGATTCACAGAGAATTCCGCAGACCTTTTTTCCTTGTATCAGGACATCGTTTGGCCATTTTATGCTGAGTCCGTCTATATCCAGGGCAGAGAGCACCCTGAATACAGAAAGGCCTGCAAGGAGTGTGATGGCGGGAAGGAGCCTCTGGGGAAGAACGGGATGGAGAACCGCGGAAGCAAAGAGATGACGGTTCGAGCCGCTTTCCCATGTTCGGTCCTTTCGTCCTCTACCTGCGGTTTGCCGGTCAGCGAGAACAACAAGACCCTTTTGGCTGAGAAGTTCGTGGTCATCGAGCAGCACTGAATTGGTGGAATGGGCTTCTTTGAGTAGAAGAAGCGACAGCCCCACATGCTTGCGGTGTGTGTTCAGGGGTCTGATTCTATGTGAGAGGGGTTGTTCCATGGCTGTGGAGGGAATAATTATGTTTTTTCCAGGACAAACAACAGTTGTTTTTCAACAACGGACGCATTCAATTTGACGCAAATTTCTTCCACATGCCCATCGTAGGGAGAAAGGATCGCATTTTCCATCTTCATGGCCTCGAGATTGGCAATCTCCTCGCCCTTGTGAACAATGTCGCCAATCTTGAGCGCTCCGCGCTTGGGGTTTCCGATCCGCCAAACATTTCCATTGATGGGAGCACCGACTTCGTTTTTCCCGGAGGCTATTCTGATTTCAACCTTTTTGGCCCTGGGGGTATCAACGTAGTAGACCCTTGCTTTGTTGTTTACACGCATGACTACATGAATGTGTCCTTCATGTTCAGCGCCCACTGAAGCGAGCTCGATAGTATAGGGTTTGCCCCAGAGATCGAAATCCACCTTGTCACCGGGATTCTTGAGCCCTTTCCGCCATACATCGGTGGGAAGAACAAGCGGGGCCTCACCGTATTTTTCCACGAAGTCAACCATCAGGAGGGCGTCCTTCGGATGCATGAGGTAGAGAATAAACTCTTCCTCCGTTGGTGCCCTTTCTAGATGATCGGTAAGTTCGGCACTGATCCTGTTGAGATCGTCATCTTCCAGGGAATCAAGAGGAGAGAGTTCCTTCCTTTTTTCCATCATCTTCTTCCACTCGTCGCCGAAGGCGCTCTGGTAGACCCATTCATCGGGCCAGCCCATGGGAAGTTTTCCGTAGCCGCCAAGGAGCATGTTTTTGAAGTCGCCGGGAGCTTTTTTGAAAAGGGAGAGAAGCTCCTTCTGCTCCTCTTTATTCATGGCGCTCATATCCTGTTTTTTCCCCTCGACAAATTTTGTAAGGAGTCTGGTGATGTATTTGACCCCGGATTCTCCGCCTTCTTTAGCGTACATGTTGACGATTCCGCTGCAGGTAACCCAGGTTATCTGGGATCCCGGGGTCACGTCGAAGTATTTGACGATTTTGTTGTAAAGGGACATGATCCTGAGAATAGCGGGCATCAGGTGAAGGAACCCGCCTTTTTCCGCCTGCTCAAAGGAGCTGGGGAAAGCCCCGCCTGGCATCTTGTGGGAAGTGACCGTATGATCGAATCCCTTGAATGGTGATTCGGCCCACTCATAATGACCGATCCACTCACGGACCTTCTGGACCGCAAGCTCTGTCTGCTCACGATCGAGATGGACCTTGATCCCGGATTCTTCGAAAAATGCCTGGACTCCGAGGATTGGCGCCTGTCCGTAGAATCGGGTAAGTGAATCCTCTTCGACGTCGATTATCTGAGCGCCCGCCTCGGCAGATGCAAGGAGAGCAGGAAGCGCGAGGCCGTCTGTTGCATGACGATGATACTGCACAACAAGATCAGGATATTTTTGTTTGATGGCGTCAACCAGGCTCCTGATGCGTGCAGGACTTCCCACACCGGCCATATCCTTGATGCAGAGGATAATTTCGTCGGTTCCGGCGCACAGGTCAACAATATCATCTACGCATCCCAGATAATATTCATTGGTAGTCCAGTCCGCCTGGGTGAAGGAGATCGCAGGCTGAAAAAGCCGTCCTCGCTTCATCACCACCTCGGCAACAGACCGCATATTCCTGATGTCGTTCAGGAAGGAGAAGCATCGCCAGACGTCTATATCTACTTGCTTCACTACATATTCGATGACGTTTTTCGGGTAGGGGCGGTATCCCCAGAGGTTCGTTTCCCGGATAAGCGTCTGTAGCAGCACACTCGGCATTGTTTCCCTGAGGATTTCAATCTCCTTGAACGGGCTCTCCCTTCTATTCATGATCCCTACATGCCATCGTGCACCTCCGTGACACTCTGAACTAAAGAGATTCATCTTTTCATAATAGGGTGCAAGCGTTGCAAGATCATGAATGCGGTGCCTGTTTTTGAAGTCGGATTGTCCTGCGTCACGCATGCCCGTGCAGGTCAACATGACGCCATCAAGTGAACGAATTTTTGAGACGATATCACCCTGGCTCATCCCCGGTCTTACGTAATTTTTCATAGTTTTATCCTACATCCAACCCTGTGGTCCGAGTGCTGAAATTTCTGCAACGAATTTTGCAATTTTAAGGACTTCGTCTTCGCTGTCCTTTTCCCTGAACATGGAGATCAGTTCATCCATATGGTCTTCGATAAATCTGGTGGAGAACTCCCCTTTTTTGAACGCTTCGTGCCGGATAATACTCAAAAGGAGGGGGGCAAGGGTCTTGATCCCTTCAACTCGCAGATTTCTGCTGAGTATCCGGTCCATTGTCCGTATTGCCGAATCCCGGTTCGGACCAGCGGTCATCATCAGCATGAAGAGGGAGTCATAGTATGGCGGAATGTCTGCGCCTTCGTAGACACCCGGTGCAATCCTGACTCCTGGACCTTGCGGGACCTGGAGGCGTGAAATCGGTCCGAAGGATGGACTGAATGTCCTGGGGTCCTCGGCGTTGATCCGGACCTCAAGCGCCCACCTGTTGGGAACGATATCTTCCTGTTTGAATGAAAATTTCTTTCCTTCCGCTGCGTCGAGCATGAGACCGACTATGTCCATGCCTGTAATGAGCTCCGTTATTCCATGTTCTACCTGCAGGCGCGTGTTGACCTCCAGGAAATAGAATTTATTGGTTGATGAGTCGAAAAGGAACTCTACCGTTCCAGCCGTTGCATATCCTATTTCCCGCATGAGGCGGGTTGCAGTAAAGCAGATCTCTTTTCTGATATCATCGCCTATGGATGGAGAAGGAGCTTCTTCTATGATTTTCTGATTCCTTCTCTGAAGGGTGCATTCGCGCTCAAACAGGTGGAAGGTGTCTCCATGCTTGTCCGCGACTATCTGCACCTCAATGTGACGGCCCTTCTCAATATACTTTTCAGCAAGAAGCTTATCGTCGCCAAAGGATTTTTTTGCCTCGGAACGCGTCTGGTTCAATGCGGTGGAAAGCTCCTGCTCGGACTCCACCCTGACCATTCCTTTGCCTCCGCCACCTGCAGCCGCTTTGATGAAGATAGGAAAGGCAACGGCATCATTTTTCATCCACACCTTGATCTGGTCGATATCCGTTACATCAGTGATTCCGGGTATGGTTGGCACATTTGCCCGTACGGCGATCTTCTTCGCCTCGATTTTATCTCCCATGGACTTGATGACCTCGGAAGATGGGCCTACCCATATAAGCCCAGAATCGGTTACCATTTTTGCAAATTTGGCATTTTCCGCCAAAAATCCCCATCCAGGGTGAATGGCGTTGGCACCGCTTGTCAGGGCGGCTTCAATCATCTTTTCCATATTCAGGTATGACTCTGCAGGGGGTGCTTCTCCAATATGGACAGCCGAGTCACCCACCATGACATGGAGTGAGAGACGATCAGGTGTGCTGTAGACTGCGGTTGTGGGTATCTTTCTGTCGCGGCATGTGTGCATGATCCGGACAGCAGGAACCCCCCGGTTCGCAATCAGAATTTTTTCTATCTTTGAATTTTTTCGTCCCATGAAATGACTCCTTTTCTGCCTGGGAAAAACAATTTTTAAATATGTCATAAGTGCTATGCAAATACAAGAGGATGGTGCGGGTATCGGGTGTCGGGTGTCAGGAAAAGCAGGTTACAGGGATCATAGAATGCTGCAAAAGGCAAAATGCAAAAGTTAAAGGATAGGGAGTGAAAAGCCGCCGTCAAAACTCCAGTTGAACTGAACCGCCTTTGCAATTAAGTTTCTATGTAAGCGTTCACATGGCACCGCATCTGCTTTGTTGTCGGGCACTTGAAGTACAGGGAGTACGTCTGCGTACCCTCCGCCTCGCATCTGCAGCACCCTGTAAACGCTTACAGTTCGGTGGATTGCGGTAAAACAGGCGTTGTAATCCAGTGAACGGTTACAAGCAGAAATAGGTCGAGTTATGTTTTTTGATTTTCGACTGGAGTTTTTTGGATCATGAAGATACCAGTCATTGATCTTGGTGAATGTGAAGACTGTTAGGCATGTCTGGAGCTGTGCCCCTCGGTTTTCAGGAGAAACGAAGCAAGCTACATAGAGGTGGTTGACCTGCCTGAATACCCAAAAGAAGAGATAGATGAAATCATTAAGAATTGTCCTGGCCGATGTATTACCTGGGAAGAAATGACCGGCCATCCCAATACAATTTAGGCCCCAGCCTTGCCTTTTCAATCCCTCCTTAGGGGTCAACTCCTTTCAATTATTAAACTAACTCCCCTAACTCCGTCAGCACGTTCTGCACGAACGTCCCCTTCCCTCCCCTTCCCCCGAAAGAGTGAATCAAGATGGTCAATTACGTCCCCAATACGTCCCCGTTTCCGCATCAGATCCCCAAGAGGTCTCTTACTCGCGCGGATAAGTAAATGGACATGGTTGGACATTAGCACCCATGCATAACATCTGCAGCCAGTCAAAAAAAAATTCCTATTCAAGTCGACCAAGAAAGTCATTCCGGTCGCAGTCATCAAGAAAGATATCTTGGCGATTTAAACCCCTGGTGATGATATGATTAATCGCACTGGGGATATGAGTCGTCTGTGTCGAGGCATGCTACCATGATAGCAATTCGCTAAATCAACGTCAATTAAACTATTAAACTAACTCCGTCCCCCAAATTCCCATCCTGACCAAGTATCTTGAAGACACTGATGCCATTCTGACACTTCGGGGGCCGGAATCGCGGGACATCCTTCTATAGTTCCTCTTGTCAAGGTCATTCAGACAACTGGATATTCCATATAAGATGCCTGGCTATCAAATGTCAGTCACCTGTTCCTATATTTTTTTAATTTGCGATAAAAATTCTCATGCGAACCAAATGTGTAAAGGTAGAGAGTATATTCCGATACTTCATAGGCCAGCAAAATCTGAATACCGCCCATTCTAAATTTGTAAACGCGCACTCCCTGCAAATCACCTGATTTCATGGTTCCAGCTTCTGAATTTCTCACAATTGTGCGAACAATCTTATCCAGATGTCTTATCTGATCTTTTGGTAATTTTTTCTTTTGTCTGCCGAATAAAGGAGACTGAATAACTTCCTTTATTCTATTTCTCATTTTCCTTCCCCAAAGACATATGGTTCTCCTTCGCCAGCCCTAATCTGCTCTTTGGCAAAAAGAGTATCCTGAATGAAATGTAAGGGAAGATCTGGGTTTTCTTCTACGATCTCACCAATCTTGGCCCAGTATTCAATCTGACCGGCAATGGACCGTTTGAAAACTCTAGAGCGTATTTTTGCTTTAGCAAACAGGTCATCAGAAATTTTTACTGCTGTCGGCATATATTATCCCTCCTATCAGCATAATAAATTATGGTGTAATATAATACTTGAAGTTGCGTTCTGCAACCCACAATTTGTTTATCGCAGGAAACTCACGTGAAGTATATTGTAGGTTGGGTTAAGCCGTTAGTCCGCAACTAACTTTGTTGGGTTCGCTACAATTTGTCGTTTAGGGTAGCGAAGTGGATAGCCCCCATTTCGAATTTCCAGTTTCGACTTTGGGAAAAGTGTAAACTACAAATGCCCTTTTATTTTTTCGATCATTTTTTCCACAGGCTCCCTGATTTCGTCGGTGATACTGTCGATAATCCGCCGGGCCTTATTGGTTTTTGCCTTTTTGTCTTTTTCTGCTGAAAAGATGACTTCAAAATAGTCCAGCACATGATCCATGGGTCTGAATACGCCGGACAGCTCCGTGGAGATGTTTCTGAGTTCGGCGACATAGGCTCTGTGGATGCGGATGTTTTTTTTCTGAAGCGTGTCTGTAAGAAGATCCGTCACCATTCCGAGTACTTCGTGTTTCTTTTCTTCAACAAGTTCTTCCAAATGCCCTGTTGCATCGTTTAAATCTTTTATAAAAGGCGTTCTGTCCTGTTGATAAAGAAATGCAAAGGCCCGGATAAAATGGATGACGGCCTTAAAATCAATTTCCGCGTCTTTTAAAGATAAGGCATTATCAAGTATCGGCAGTATGTCCGGGACGCAGTCGTCGTTTACTAGAACTTCAAGGAGATTTACATAGACCTCTTTTTCAAATGGATTGATGATGATGTGTTTGTGAAAAGCGATTTCTGCGCCTGGATAGTTTTTCTGCATGAAACGAACAATGCCTAACCATTTCCATGCCTCTGCATTTTTTGGATCAAGCTTGACAGCTTTTCTCAAGGCCGCTTCCGCGCCTGCATAGTTTGCCTGATTAAAACGCAGGCGAGCCAAGTCAACCCATGCATCTTTATCCTCTTTATTGTTTTCAAGACGCTTTTCAGCAATTTTCAAAGCATTATCAATATCTCCCTTGTGTTCCAGCTCTCCGACAACCTTTTTCAATAACTTCCCTGGTTCGATTCCGGCCTCCTGCAGCATTGCCAGCTTTTTATCAAGACCCTGGTAGTCCTCTTTTTCCAGGTATCTAATGATCGTGGTCTCGCTCTCTTTATGAAGCGGTTCCCAGAGATTTTTGAAATGTTCGGTTCCCCGGTATTGAAGCGCTTCCTTAGAGTAGATGCCGATTATGCCGCTACTCATCGACCACTGCTCAAACTCTTCTTTTTTGTACCACACGGCCACGCACATAACCACGGCCTTGATGATTTCTTTATTATAGGCGCTTATGCGCCACTGGTGCCAGAGCCGGAAAAGTTGGTCGGTCAACGTATAAAATGTGTTTTTCCCTTTCTTTTCAGTAACCGGCCTGACCAGACCCTCTTTTTCAAGACGAAGCATGGCGGTTCCTATGCTTTTCATGGGAAGAAATGTTTTCTGCGAAATTTCCTTTTGTGTCAGGTTTCTATCGCTTTCAGCCAAAGCCAGAACAATTGGCTGGACCTGGTTTGAAAGATCACGAAGCCGGCTAAGGTAGTAAGTGCTCAGGTCTTCTTCGAGAAGTTTTGAAAATGTCTCCACCGCGCTTTGTATGCCATCCTGTCCCTTGATTGCCATGTAAAGGAATAAAAGCACGCGCGGATTACCGCCGGTGAGGTGATAAAGGGCCCGCAGTTTATAATCATCTTTATCAAATTGAAAGGAGGGGCTGTTTTTTTCAGAAAGCTGGGGATCGGATTTTCTCCACCGGTTCATAAGATCCACGGATTGTTTAAGTGTGAGCAGCTCCAGGTTTCGTATCCTAAAAAACTGGTAAAGGGGTGCGCTGGGTTTGCTGATTTTATCGAAAAATGTGGGAGATGTGGCGATTAACAACATGAAATTGTCGTGCTGAAGAATGTTCCGGAATTTTTTGATATCGTTTTTTTTCGAAATATAGTGGCTGAAAATGTCATCGCTGTTTTCCATGAAGACCAGGAGTCTCTTACCGGTTTCCTTTACGAAATCCTTGAGAAATGCGACAACGGACTCCAGTATCTCCTCCTGCGTTTTATTTTCATTTCTTAGCCTATCCAAAAAATCAGAAATCGCTTCAGACTTCTTTTTATCCGTGTGGGCGATCTCTTCGCCCAGTTGGATTAAAAACCTTATAAAAAGCGTATGAAGCGAGAAAACGCTCTGTTCTTCCTCGTGCATCAGCAGCGGGACCCAGTGCCGATTCAAATCCACACTGTTTTTTACTGTCTGATAGACCAGTGCGATGAGATGGGATTTGCCCATGCCCCGCATGCCGAGAATCATCCAGTGCTGGAGCGCTTCCACATCAGCCTGTTCCCGGATAGCGACGATCAGTTCTTCAAGCAGGGATTCGCGGGCCACAAATGAATATGATAATTGTTCAAAATCCGCTTTTCTGGGAGAATAGGGGTAAAATTGTTTTATTTCCATATGTCACGCCCTTTTGGGTCAATGATTATCTTGATCCGGCAATGCCGTATTTGCGCCACCACTCTTTTATCAGTTTACTGTCGATGAAAACATGTTGATTCTCATCTTTTACAAGGTAGAAATCATCACGCATGATATCCAGCATGCTCTCGAACTGTTCAAAACTCCCTGTTGTTTCCCGCCATATTGTTTTCAGCTCTTCCGTTGCCACCGGATTTTCATCTATCGCCAGCCTGTCCAGAATGCTTTTTTGCGCCTGCCGTGTTTCTTCCGCCATACCGTTGATAGCGGTCAAGCTGCCTGGTTATGGATTCAAAGTAACGTTTGCTCTCCGAGCCTAGCAGGTGATGGTGATAAACCGATTCAATCTCATCGGATGAAAGTGTTTTTTTCTCTTTGCAGGTTCTGCATATTGCGTCTAAAAACAGATGGAGAAAATATGGAATCGGCTTTCCCATCAACGTCAGCATCAGATCAATTTCACGTATTGCAGCCGCGACCTTCTGGCCGGCAAGGGCAAGAAAAATAAACTCTCTGGCGATCTCCCTGTCGAAAAGATCAAGATGGGCTTCTACCAGATCATCGAGTCGGCTGTCGATTCCAAACGCGTATAAAAAAAAGGGAAGATGTTCCGACCCGGACAAAATAAATCGTATTTTATTATGTTGCTTCCTTAATTCATGAAACCATGTCATCAACTCATTTATTTGATCTTCGGCATCATCCTTTTGATCCATCATATCCTCGATCAGGAAAGAAACCTCATCCAGGATAAAGAGGAAGCGTGTATCTTCCAATGAATTTTCCACTTGATTGAAAAGCGTTTCAGCATATTTTTTCCAGTCTTTTTGTATTGTTTGACGCTCTTTTCTCAGGATCGCCAACTGTTCGCTGTCTGTTTTTGCATAAATATGTTGCCCTGTAAGATGGACCGGCAGGTATGGATCAAAACATTCTTTCACAAGCATGGCCGTCAAAATTTTCTCTATGAATTTTTCCGCAGAATCACCACCCTCAAGATCCACAAAACAGACCCGCCATCCCTTAAGCGCTTCAACGCTCATCAAAACTAACCCATCTGTGCTCATTTAAATTAACCCATCATATGCGCACCTGTTTCTATGCACTGATGTAATAGAAGGGAGGCTTTCCAGTGAGGAGATGGAGCGGTTGATAA
>Ga0307990_1000564_pt1 | contig 32934 bp, 32 predicted proteins | sample EllFjometagen129_FD_203168 | JGI IMG/M metagenome (GOLD analysis project Ga0307990, IMG submission 203168) | Marine microbial communities from Ellis Fjord, Antarctic Ocean - #129 | ecosystem: Environmental > Aquatic > Marine > Unclassified | place: Southern Ocean | collected 2014-10-08
AATCAAGAGCGGTTACATTCGGCACTTGGTTATCTCAGTCCGGTGGAGTTTGAACAGGAGATCAAGTCGGCTCAGAGGCACTTAGCAATTTCAGCTCCATCGTGTCCAGCTTGAGGGGTTCACTCCAAGTACAATCAGCGTCGGGAAACAGAGTGAAACACTGTTGGGAAGACTGGGGAAGAGAGTGGATAAAATCCTCGCTACCGACGCAACTCCGACAATTTCCGCTGCCCTGGTAAGGAAGCTGGAGGCGTTCAAGTGACGACTGGAGGCAATAGCTGAGACACGAACGAGGTTCCTGCAGCCTTACTGAAGCAAGGTGATGCCGGCTTGATCGGATGCATGTTTCATGATACGTTCTTTAGTGTTTGCAAACCTTATAGAGGAGGTATCCTGTGCAAACGATCATTGCCCAATGGGAGCAATATCCAGGCTGCGTACCGCTGATCTGTCTTGTTAGAGGTAGATGCGACCGGGCAAAGCATACAGGTTGTTGTAGTGTGCTGGATTGCATTGGGCCTACCAGAGTGGTATGACCACACGGGTGATGAAGGTTCTCCTCTTATTTGGCACGCGACCGGAGGCGATCAAACTCTTCCCTGTGATCAAGCGCCTCGAGGGCGAGCCTTCAATCGAGACGATACTCTGTATCAGCGCGCAGCAGCGTGATCTGCTCGATCAGACCCTCTCAGCTCTCTCTCTCATCCCAGACTACGACCTTGACGTGATGATCCACAACCAGAGTCTATTTCACACCACGAGCACGATCCTATCCCGCATCGAGCCCGTGCTGCGCGAGGTCCATCCGGGGCTGGTGATCGTGCAGGGAGACACACAAACCACTCTTTGTGGAGCTCTTTCCGCGTACTACGCACGCGTCCCTGTTGCGCACGTTGAGGCCGGATTACGCACTGGGGACAAGTTCTCCCCCTACCCCGAGGAGATGAATCGCCGCCTCGTCGATCAGATCGCCGACCTCCACTTCGCCCCCACGCATCACGCACGGGATAACCTCAAGAGTGAGGGTATCCCGGAGGAGGGCATATTCGTCACCGGCAACACCGAACTTGATATCCTCTATCACGTCCGCGACCGGTTGCGCCCGACGACTACATTTGATTTCCCTGGGCATATTGTCATCGCGACAATGCATCGCCGCGAGAGCTTCGGTGCGGGGATACACCATGTCTGCGCGGCGCTCTCTGCCATAGCCAAACGAAACAGAGACGTGACTATCGTCGTCCCCATCCACCCCAATCCGCACGTGCAGAAGCAAATCCGGTGTGCTCTGAAGAGCAAGCCGCGGATCGTCCTCCTTGACCCGGTCGACTATGTCTCATTTGTTCACCTGTTGGCACACGCTAGCCTAATCCTGACCGATTCCGGTGGCCTACAGGAGGCGGCCGTGGGCCTGCACATTCCACTTCTCGTCCTGCGTGACAAGACGGAGCGTACTGAGGGAATAGATGCTGGTGCGGCCCTCCTCGTCGGGACTGATACTGAGCGTATCGTCGCGGCAAGCAAACGTATGCTCAGGGATGAGGATGCCCGCCGAAAAATGGCTAACGCAAAGAATCCGTATGGCGACGGGCACGCCGCTGATCTCATCGTTGATATCATAAAGGAGAGATTCATATGACCGCGAGATACGCCGATCTACATCTGCACACCACCTCTTCCGACGGCACGCAAGACATCCCAACCCTCGTTTCACGAGCAAAGGCACGAGGGCTATCCACGATCGCCATCACCGATCACGATACGATCTCGGAGGAATTGACAAAAAGGGTAACGGACATCTCCGAGATGGAGGTGATCACCGGGGTCGAGCTGAAGGTGAACTACGATGGAGTCCCGGGTGAGTTACTCGGGTACTTCATCGACCCGCTCTGCGCACCGATGAGGGAGCTATTCGCATTCATGCGCAGTGCGCGCGAGAGCCGGATGGAAGAGATGGTGAAGCGCTGCCGTGAGCACGCGGGAATCGACGTGTCGATCGGTGAAGTGCGCAAGCTTGCTAAGGGGAGCATCGGCCGTCCTCATCTTGCCAAGATCCTCGTCGATAAAGGTGTGGTAAAGACTATGCGAGAGGCATTTGACAAGTTAATCGGCGGTGACGGCGAGTGCTACGTCAGGTTGGAGCGACCGGAGTTTCGCGATGCGGCAGATGCGATTCACGCCGCAGGTGGAATGGCATCAGTACCGCATCCGTGTTTCATCGCAATCGATGACTGGGATGCGTTCAGTGATAAGCTTCTCGCTGCGGGGGTGGACGGCATTGAGTCTTTCTATCCCTATGCGCACAAAGACAGCAGACTGCACATCTCGCCCGAAGATGTGAGAGGAATCGCCAAGCGGAAGGGCTTCTTGCTCACCGGAGGATCGGATGATCACGGCCCAAACTCGGTCAAGGACATGCTGGGGGCGATACACCTTCCCTATCGCTACGTTGAAGCGATGAAAGAGCGGTGCAATCTGGATTAACCGGCCTTCTCTTCGACAATCGTCGCTTCCTGGGCAGGAGCGACGAGCTCTGTCACCCGCTTAATCGAGGCGATTGCCACTTCGAGCATATCGTCGGTTGGCTCAGCCGTTGTCAGCTTTTGCAGCCAAAGGCCGGGTTTCACGAGGAGCCTCACCAACCAATGTTTATCGTACTCCTTCCCGCTGAAGCGCAGCACTTCGTAGGAGATCCCAGCAACCACCGGGAGGAGCAACAGGCGAGAGAGCATCTTCAGCCATAGGGCGGGGTTACCGACCAGGGAGTAGACGAGTATCGAGATGATCAGAACAATCATCAGAAATGCCGTTCCGCAGCGAGGGTGCAGCGTCGTGTACTTGCGCGCGTTTTCCACCGTAAGTTCTTCATTTGCCTCGTAGGTGTAGACAGTCTTATGCTCGGCACCGTGATACTGAAATACGCGATGGATGTCCTTCATACGCGAGATAGCAAGAAGGTACATCAGAAAAAAGATGATGCGGATTGCTCCCTCCACCAGGTTGAACAAGATGGAGTTTCCGGTGCGTAGCGACGGAATGCTGTTCACGATGTACAGCGGGAGGACGACAAACGCTCCGACGGCGATGATCACCGCTATGCCGATCATGAGCACACTCCACCCGGACGACATCTCCTCCTCTTGATCTGGGAACGCGATCCGCGCTGACATGTTGAGAGCACGAATCCCGAGGGAGAGCATATCGTACAATCGAAACAGGCCACGCACAAACGGGATCTCGCCGAGCTTGCGCAGGCGCTTGCTTGTGTGGAGGTCACGGACAACTATCTCATTGTCATTAGTACGACGAACGGCGATCGCTACGCGACCGCCGTTCTGCATCATCACGCCTTCGATAAGTGCTTGTCCACCTACCGATGCCATTCCTAATTCTCCTTCTTTCCGTACTTACGCTGGAACCTCTCCACGCGTCCTTCTGTATCGAGGAGGCGCTCCTCGCCAGTGAAGAACGGATGGCACTTTGAGCAGATGTCCACGCGCATCTCTTCCACGGTGGACAATGTCTCGAACTCAGCTCCGCAACCACACTTGATCACGGCGCGCTTCAATTCTGGATGGATACCTTTTTTCACGACATTCTCCTGTCTAACGCTTGGAGTACTGCTCGCTCTTGCGTGCCTTGCGACGGCCGTACTTCTTCCGTTCAACCTCACGGGGATCACGGGTGAGGAGGCCCGCCTTTTTTAGCGGAATCCTGTACTCATCCGTTACACCGACGAGAGCGCGCGCTATTCCCAGGCGCACAGCTTCCAGCTGACCGGTGAAACCTCCACCGTTAACACGTGCCTTGACATCGTATTTTCCCACGGTCCCCGTCGTATAGAAAGGCAGCTTCAGCGTCTTTTCCAGATGCTCAGACGCATTCAGATAGGAGGAGAAATATCCCTCCGCCGGGCGACCGTTAATCAACATATTCCCTTCACCCTCGGATAGGTAGATGCGAGCCGTAGATCGCTTCCTTCTCCCTATCGCATGTATCGCATTTCCAACACGTTTAGGCAATCGCCTTGCTCCATCTTCCACGAAGGAAAGACACCTCCTGCTATTTACTTCTCGTTAGTACGCGAAACTATACAAATACACACCTGCCAATGCAACACAGCCAAGAATTGGCGTTGACGCAGGCTCCACTGTCTACATCGCTTACTGGCGGTCCCGAGGGGATTCGAACCCCTGTCGCCGGGATGAGAGCCCGATATCCTAGGCCACTAGACGACGGGACCGGCATTCGCCATTAATTATGCTCTATACCGGTCGGGGCATCAAGGACCGTCAAGTCAGCTTTCTACTCTTCCTCTTTCTTCACCGGCGGTAGAGCCTTGATCATCGGCTCCGCTTCCTTTAGCGCGGAGATCAGCTCACCGTACAGTTCCACTGGGATAGCAATTCCCTTCCTTGTCGGCTTCCACTCCCCGTCCTCGGTTTCGTAGAAGTTTCGGATGTCCAGGTAATCGCGATCGTGAAAGCGCGAGAGGCGGATGTGGATTCTGCTCCCCATCCCCTTGTCGATCGTCTTTATCAATTGTTCGTCGCCTGCTTGCTTCTCTTCGGGCATGGTTCCTCCTCATCCTCGGTGATCATCTGTTCTCATCGGCTCATTATACATCTAATCGTAGGGCAAAGAAAAATGGGCCTTGCTGGACTACTTTCGAACTTCCCCCGTTGAGTTTCAAGCCGCAGACCCAGAAGTCCTCGCTCAGATTATCCACTCTTGAGGGGGCATAACGCAACCATCACGACCCTAATGATCAGCGACAACAACGAAGACCGCCCAACGGCGAACCTTTCGGCACTTACCTCGTGAAGCCTGAGGGCGAGCTCGACGCCTCTCTCTCGCATCACTGGGAACCTAATGACGCGTGAGTTTGGTAAAGCTCCCTTATTGAGTGCTCTGCTTGAGTAAGGATTTACTGGGGGCGACACGTGAAATGGTGGTAGGCTAAGATGAAGAAAAGAATCACCCGGTGGCGTGTTGCGACAGATTAAGCATCGAATACGTGATCGACGGAGACCATGTGAACGTTAGGTTTAACAACTAACTGGACATCCCGGATGGGGTGGGAGTGACATAAATGAGATATACTGCCCCCTAAAGGAGGAATCATAAGAGGTGAGGAAGGACTCTTTCCAGGGCCTAGCTGCAAAGCTATATATTCTTGTCGTCTATGTATGCACTGGTGGGGCATCGTATGCGTATGCGATGGCGAAGGTGCCGGCCTTGTCCGACCCCCTGGTCCTTATTCTTGCTACAGGTTGTTTTGCTTACCTGACTAGTTTCGTGCTTCGCTCAATGTTGGATGGTCTTATTGTATTGTTCGGGTCTGTGAGAGTGCTCCCAGGTATTGCCTTTCCGCGCGGGATTCCACAAGAACATCGTACTGTTGTTGCTTATATTGTGTCCGCTTCGGATGCACGCCAAGTGGGGAAGGCAATGGCAAATCTGGAGAAGTCGCTACGAGCTAACCACGAAGCGCATCTGAGCGATTCCCTGCTGTGGATATACGCCAGCGATAACCAATCAAGTCATGACCTAGTTGCCCTGGAATGCCAACACATAAGACGTCTGCAAAAGGAATTTGGAAGGCAGGTTCTGTACTATTTCCACCGCGAGCAAAGTTGGGGATACAAATGGGGGTGTTACCAGGATCTGATGAGAGCCCTATATGAGGGTGTCCTAGAGACTGGTAACTACCTGCCCAGTAGGTACGGCAAGTATGGAAGGAAGCCAAATAGGCGCGTGTTCGGCTTTGGGAGTAGACCTTACCAGAAGGAATTACGTATCACCGGCCGGGAATGGAATATGGGCATTGTTGGTGATATTGACGCTCTTAGGCTTGGTGATCCGTGCCAACGTGTACAGTACTTGTTGGTCTCCGACCTTGACGTGCAATGGCCAGCTGGCTCGGTCAGGAAACTCGTAGAAAAGATGGCTCACCCTGACAACCTAATATTCAGTATATTCCAGCCCGATGTATGTATAGGGAATCAGCATGAGTCCAGATTTGCCCACCTTATGTCTTGGTCCAGGCAGTTTGCGGTTTTTCACAGCCTGGCTTTCTGGAAGATTCATCACCGGAGTCAGTTCTTCGGGAAGGGAGGCATACGAATCGGTGCCTATCTCTCAACTATGTTGAAGACTGGGCATGAACGCCTTCAACCTGGGACGCTCAGCCACGACTTCGTAGAATCTCTCTATTGCCCAACTGCGGCCGTCGTTGATATAGACATCTTGGAAGAGTCTACCACCACCTTTTTTGAGGAGATTGCCCGCTTTCGTAGATGGACAATCGGTGACATTCAGGGGATTATCCAAGAAGTGCTTCCACGGCTTCCACTTATAGGCGGTGCTGTAAGCCGTTTGAGGTATGATAAACATAGACCAAGGGCCTTATCTTTGACTGAATCCGAGTTATTGAAGGCCATAAGACGTTTAACCTTCATGCCTATAGCGCTGGACATCTGGCTTATTGGAACCCTTTGGGCAGGGAAATCCGGAACGCTCCTAAGTGCATGGGATTACAGGATAGAGAGAGCTCTCTACCTTCTCGTGGTTTTTGGTGTTTTTGTATTTCCGAAGTTAGTCGCCCCAGTGTTATATAACATGAAACTCAAGCGGCTTCATAGGCCTGCTGTTCAAGTGATCATGATCTCTCTAATGCGTGGAGGCATAGAGTGCTTAGGGACCACGATCCTGTTTCTTCAGTATCTATACGATAAACCCTTGATTGTTGTCCGCGCATGCCGAGAGATAATGCTCGCGAGAGCCCGCGGCACCATGCTCAGGTGGACTTCATTCTCAGATTCGTGTCAGGTAGACTCCATGTTTCAGGTGTATCTTAACCGCTGGGTGCCTACAGCGCTCGGGGTGACTCTCTTGCTTTATCTAACGATTCTAGCCAAAGATCCCATTGGCTTGGGTATGTGGAGTCCCATACTAGGGTCTCTGGTCTTCGGACCCGCGTTGATTTGGTGGACAGGAAGGAGATGAGAGAATAGCGTGCTGCAGCGATTCGATACGGTGGTTCGTTTGTTGGTTGTAATCTTGGTCATAGGCGCCATGATCTACGGTAGCCGTTTATGGCGTCCTATTTGTGGGGTAGGGGAAGAAGAACTCGTTGAATACATTGCAACAAAATCTTTCGATTATTTCTGTGAGGAACGCGACAAATCAACGGACCTCATACTGGATTCCTCAAGATCCCGGGAAGCTAGCATTGCGGCAACCGGATTCGGTTTGGGAGCGCTTGTAGTCGGCGCTGAAGAAGGCTGGATAGATCACGACACGGCTCAGGAGAGAGCTCTCAGGGTCCTTGATTTCTTGACAGACACTAATGAATCTGGCATGGTAGAACCTACAAAAAGCGTACGAGGATTCTTCTTTCACTTCCTTGATGTTCAATCTGCAGAACGGGCTTCCCACTCGGAGCTCTCGATTATAGACACTGCGATCCTTGTTTACGGAGCACTAACAGCAGGTGAGTATTTTGGAGGAAGCGTACAGGAGAGGGCAGAAGCGTTGTATACGGCAATTGAATGGGACTGGTTTATGGATGAGAAAACCGGGTGTTTCTTTGGCGCCTGGGTTCCCGAACAAGGATTTCTTGACTGGCAATGGAATTACTACTCTGATGAAGTCATTCTGATGACGCTTCTTGCGATTGCTTCTCCAACACACCCAGTCCCCGTAGAGGCGTTCTACAGCTGGGAACGGGAGCTTGGGGCGTACGAGGGATGGACTATCATTCAGTCTTGGCATGGAGGAGCTTTTACGTATCAGTACGCTCACATCTGGCTCGATCTCAGGAATAAGGTAGATCGTGATGGCATAGACTGGTGGAAGAACTCGCGGGATGCCTTGCTTGCCAATCGACAGTTTTGCATTGACAACGCCACGAAGTATGAATCCTATGGAGAAGATAGCTGGGGCCTTACAGCATGTCTTGGGCCAAGCGGATACGATGGAGATTACGGGGCTCTTCCTAGAGGAGATAGGAAAATCAACAATGACGGAACTGTCTCACCAGCAGCGGCGATTGGGTCAATAGTATTCACTCCAGATGAATCTCTATCTGCGCTTAGCCACTTTTGCGGGTTACGCAAGCTGTGGGGGCCGTATGGTCTTAGGGGTTCTTTCAATGCCCAGAGTGGTTGGTACTCGCCCACATACTTTGGTATTGAAGAGGGTATTACGTTACTGATGCTGGCGAATTTGCATTCCGGACTTATTTGGCAATACTGTATGAAGAGCAGATACATACAGCAGGCAATGCAGCTAACTGGTTTCAGAAACGTACCAGAAGTGAGGTAAGGAGTGGATTGAAATGCTGAGTGCAATAGTTGCAGTGAGCGGGCTCTTGCTGATTACTATAGCTTGTCACGTCGGTTTCGCTTCCACCAACTGGAGCTCGGTGCAGGCGATTCGAGTTCTGGATAATTTCGATGAAATTGATATCGCAAGTGGCAACTGGTGGGAAAATGATGGGACCAAGGTCTATAGAAGACAGTTTACCACGGAGCGGTGTGTGCCGGGCGGGCCCTCTATGAGAGTCGAATTCGAGAAAGATGAAGACCACAGAATGGAACCAACACCGACTTCTACCTTTGCGATACAGTCACATTCTTCTTCTGTGCGGAATGGTGTATCACGCTCTATGATCGACAACAACAGGCAAAGGGAGCTTGTGCGTCAATCACTCAGTGCTAATGGCTATTGAATGGAAGCTATCCGCAAGGTTGACTTGAGTATCAGGGACAATTCGACGGTAGTCCCTGAGAGGTGATAGGATAGATAAAGGTCAGCAAAACTAAGGAGGTGGTAATATCATGTTCTTACGCGCAATTCGGATGATGATGGCGCCTGTTCTCGTCCTAGTGGTTTTGTTGCTTTGCATTAATTGTGGAGGTGTTGGTGCGGCACCCATTCCGCTTGTCCCGATCCGCATATTGGATTCGTTTGATGAAGCTGATGCACGTGGAATAGCCTGGTGGGATGGCGATGAGTCGTCAACATATAACCGTGTGCTAGATGGGGAATTCGCGCGCTCGGATCCACTCTCGATGAGAGTAGATTATGTCAAGAAACCTGGCTATGAATGGTCCTTCTTCGCCTTACATATAGAGGAGGCGCAGGAAAGAAAGGGCCCTATATTCTTCTCGGCTCTAAGATTTAGAGCGCTATCAAGACAAGCAGTTACAATACTCATAAAGGTACAGGACGCAAGCGGAAACACCACTGAGCAGTGGCTAACAATCTCAGCCTCTAACGAGTGGCAGGAAATAGTCGTGTGGCTATCCGGTACGGTCGATACGGCACGTTTAACAGATGTAATCTTCTTTCTAGAGCCCGGTAAAAGCACCGCCCAAGGCACAGTGTACTTCGATGACATCCATCTTGCCTGTTCGTGGTGTAGCAGTACTCTGCTAGGAGTAAGTGCACCCCAACCAGTTAGAATCCTTGACGGTTTTGATGCCGATACTGGACTGATTGACACTTGGTGGGATGGTTCTGGAATAGATGTCTACCATCGGTCACTGGTAAGGAATAATGTGCATAGCGGGACGTTCTCCCAGCGAATACAGTTTCAAAGAACGGCAGGCTATGAGTGGACGTACTTCGCGTTTAGCCCAGAGAGATCCGACAGCAAGAATGATTTCTCCGCCTATGAGTGGCTAGTGTTTTGGGTAGACTCTAGCGCCCGCATGGGGATCCTAGTCAAGCTAGAAGATGAGGATGGTCTAACGTGGCAAGAGACTAGATGGATAACAACAGAACAACCGTGGCAAAGAGTGAGCTATGACCTGTCTAGTGCGGCAGACTATCTCGATCTGACAAGAATCAAAAACGTGTACTTCTTCCTGGTACTCCCAGAAGATTCAGCAAGCGGGAGTTTCTACATCGACGATCTGCTACTTGTTGCTGGATCTGTTCCAGATGCGAAACCTAGTGCACCGGCAGTTCGCACTGCGACTAACGTGATCAACGATGGGCTACAGCTTAGCTGGGATGATTGTCTTGATAGTGGAGCGGTTCTCTACGAAGTTGTCTCTAGTGACGACCCGCAGTTTGTGCACATTACATTCCAGAAGTGGGCTTATGTGCCCTCGGCCTTTGTTCCGTGGGGTAACTCCAGGGAGAGTTACCACAGAGTCCGATCATGGTCGCAACTCCCGGGATATGGGGGCAACTGCAGTGCATGGAGCCCCGTTGTCAAATACAGCAAGCAAAATACAGCTCCAAGGATCGGAATGATAAATTCCTTTGCATCTGGCAGCTCTGAGGGTGTCTACCCTGCGGGCTCACTCATCAGGGTTACTGTAACTGAGATTGCATGGTCTGTGGACATCGCGGAGGCAACTATTTGCATTGCTTCGGAGAGTACAGGCTACAAATCCAGAGTTCATTCACTGCTTGATAGTGAAGATGGAACGTATTCCTACTACCAGTGGGATACGAAAGGGCTGCCCGCAGCAGATGATTACATTGCGACAGTCAGGATGATAAATGCTCTAGGTGAGTCAGTGGTTGAGAGCGGTCCCGCAATGACGATTATACCCAGTGAGGGAGTTGAAATTGCGCAATTGGAATCCTGTGTTGATTTACACATCCCTATATCCTCTGCATTAAGTGGAGGCGTTGGGCCTAATATTGCTTCAGGGCTTCTGGCATGGTCAGCATTTGAAGGGTCCCCATTGTTTGGATCCCTAACGGATGATTCTATTGCGGTGTTCGGCCCGTTTGTGAGAACGTACAACACGGTGCTTCGCGGAGAGACGGGGACATTGGGTCATGGATGGCGACACAATTATGAGGTAGAACTTTGCGAGTACAGCGACGGAGGCGTCGGAATAACATGGGGAGATGGAAACACACTCTATTTTCGGAAGGGCCGAGAAGAACGATATATCTGTCGTGACAAGAGTGAAAAGTACTCGCTTGCCAAAGAACAAGATGGTAGATATGTGCTGTGGAACTTAGATGGTCTTAGGTTTCTCTTTGATAGTGCGGGAAGACTGTTATCAATCAGTGATGGTCACGGTAACCAGAGCACCCTAGAATACGAACCAAGCGGCTTTCTTGAGAAAATCGAAGGGCCGGGTGGGAGAGCTATCACGTTGCGCTACTACAAGAATAAGCTTGTTCTTATACAAGGTCCTGGAGGCGAGCAAACAGAGTACTTGTATGACGAGCTAGATGACCTGGTTGAGGTTGTAGATGCTATTGGCAACGCCACCCGTTACAAGTACGACGATCGCCACCTTCTGGCAAGTCTCACTAGACCTGGTGGATATACGGTGTCGTTTTCGTTTGACAAGAGTGGAAAGCTTCAGGAGTCGGCCAGAAACAATGGCAGCGAGAGATTCACATATATCACTGATATTCCCCATGGGATGCTGTCAGTTGTGACAGGAGAAGCTAGGCGGTGGGATTACACCTTTGACGCGCGAGGGAACATAGCATTAATTGACGACTTGGAAGGAGGTTGGCAGCGATTCGAATGGAACGAAAACAATGAACTCGTGGAAATCTCCGGCGATGGCGTCGGTCCCTTCTCGCTGAGATATGACGACACCAGCCACATCGTCGAATTACGTGATCCCTTAGGATCAGTGACGCGTGCGCAATACGGAACACGGTCAGAGTTGCCTGAGGTTCTGGTAGATGCGAACGGAACCGCACGGCACTTCAATTACGACGCCGAGGGTAACCTTGTGCGCTACGAGGACGGATTGAACAACGTTCATAACTACAGCTACGATGAATTTGGTAACATGATAGTACACACAACACCCACAGGGGAAACCCTAGCGTATAGCTACGATGCGTCAGGCAACGCGACATCGTTTACGCGAATGGATGATGCACTCGTATCCTGGGCATATGATGCTGTCGGCAATTTGGTGTCAGCGGCCGACTTCTCCGGGCACACCACACAATTAAGGTACAATTTACTGGGACAACTTGACGCGATTACATACGATGATGGTGCCAGTGTATCCCTCGAGCGCAATCTATCAGATAACAGCACCTTGGTGCGAAATGAAATCGGGAGTGCGCTCTACGAGTACGATGACTTAGAACGCTTGGTTCGGATAACTGACCAAGGTGGATATGCTGTAGCGTATGGTTATGATGGTGATGGACTCACTTGCCAGTTGATGTATCCGAATGGAATGTCTATATCAATGATGCGCGATCGTGCTGGCAGAACAAGCAGCATCGAGGTGGGCCAAGGAACTGCTTTCACATACTCCTTCTCCGAAGGGAGGCGCGCTGCACTAACCCTTGGCAACGGTGCAACAGTCCTGTATTCATATGATAAAGCCGGGCAAATAATGGAACTTACCTACTATGCTCCCAACGGCATGGAGTTGAAGGAGTTCCATTATCTCTACGATGCGGCAGGCAATAGAATAAAGACAGTTGCAAATGAAGGTGAGTACCGTTTTACGTATGACGCGGAGTCGCAACTGACCGAAGTCATTGATCCGGAAGCGGGGCTTACGCAGTATACATATGATTCCGAACACAACAGGATTTCAGTGGTTGAAGGCGGAATTACCACGACATATAAAGCTAATATTCTTAATCAGTATGTTCAGGTGGGAGACGCTCAGTATTCTTATGATATCAACGGCAACATGATTGAAAAGGAGAGTCCGGCGGGAAGAGTCTCTTTCTCGTATGACTCTCGCGGCCGTCTAACTCAGGCATTGACGACAGACGGGAAAACCTTAGGCTTCGAGTATGATACATTCGGTCTAAGGACTAAGAAAGCAACGCCTGAAGGTTCTGTTTCATATGTTTACGACGCAAGAGGGAACCTCTTGGCCGAATACGATGATGATGGCAAAATGATTGCGCTGTACGTGTGGGGGCCAGCCGGCAATGTGCCTTTGATGATCGAGCATAGTAGCAGTCGGTATTACTATGTAACCGATGCTCTGGGTGTGATCTGCGGCTTAACTGACGCGAGTGGGCAGATTGTCGAGGAGTATAAGTACGGTCCCTACGGAAGGCCACAGATCATAGACCCATTAGGAAATGAGCTGGTGGAGAGCAGTGTCGGCAATTCGCTCCTCTTCACAGCAAATGTGTACGAGCCAGAGTTAGGACTCTACTATTTTGGAGCACGTTACTATGATCCGGATCTTGGGCGGTTTGTGAGCCCAGACCCGCTAACTGGTGCCTACTCTGAGAACCCTTATGTGTACGCTGCGAATAACCCGCTCAATCTTGTTGACCGTTTTGGTCTGGTAGAGGCTGTTCCTGCAATCGGGGAGCTGACTCGTCTTACGTTTCCGTCAGGTGATATGTGGGAGCCCAACTACGGCGTGGTCTGGGGCGGGGGCGAAGCAATTTCCTGTATGACTCCATGGGGTATAGCCCAGACAGTCGCGGCATTTTGGCCTGGCCCCGGTTGGGTATTTCGTGCCGGAACATGGGTTGTGAAGAAGGTCGTGACAAAAGTGGTTTCTGGTTTTGATGCGCTTTCTTTTTGGCTGGCATTATCTGCTCTGATCCTGGTTTTGGGCGCAGCATATGTGCGGACTAGTTCCCACGAGCATGCCCCCTAGAACGGGACGAGAGAGAAAACAGCTCCAGGAGAGAGGTGCCGACAAAGCGCACGAATCCCGAGAGCAAAAAAAGGGCGCCCGTCTGAAGAAGTTGTTGTCTGATCGAGAGCAGGAGAGCGATGCGACGAAGGAGATGGTGCGAAAAAAAGGTGAAGGATTAAGCGGGTAATACAACAGACGGGCATGGATGACGTGGCATTTTCACGTCGTGATGGGATTCTCATAAATCATAGGCGTGTACAGCGAGTGCGAGAGTAAGCGGGATTGACACAAGACTAGTCTAGCAGAACCCGAAGAGATCCAAGGGGGCAGTACCGATTCAGACGACCCATGAGAAACGTATATTGGCTATACGTGATGGCAAGGCCCGAAAGAAGTGGGAACTAATCAGCCCATGCCTTACTGCAGTTATAGGAATTGTCATTTTTCACTCCTATTATGATTGGCTCCCTCTGAGAAGGGTTGTCGTTGTGTTGCTGCGCAGCTTGCTTACGCACACTGGCTACACTGCCGTTCTCATAGCTCCGACCCAGCTTCTTATCGGGAATGATCTCCTATTTGAGATTGACTCCTTATGCACCGCGCTCGATGTGGTGTTTTATGTCTCACCCTTTCTGTGGCGTGAGTTCAGCTGTTGTTGGAATCTCGTGCGGGTCTGTGTATTTGGTGCTGCGGTGTTCATCATCAATGTACTAAGACTATACCTTGCAGCTGCGATGTACTCTATGGGAATCTCCGTGTTCTGGTCTCATGACATCCCAGCATACCTTCTTTGGTATGTCACAGTGCTCCTTGGATTGTTGTCTTGGTCGCTCGTAGAGCGTCAACGGAATGATAATTGTGGGATTTCATATCTGTGAGAAACCGTATAACCTGGAGCTGAATTTTGCGTTGGGCCAACACAACACAAATGATACCTTCCTTGGGTTGTCCTATGCCCCGTTGGCCAGTAACGAGAACCCCATCCCAAACGGCACTAACACACCATTCTCACACCTAAATCGCCAGGAACTTCGGTGTAACGGCTGCCAGTTCTGTTCACAGACCTGCTGGGCTCGTTGCTCGATATCATCGTATAGCTTGCCTCCACATGCGTAGCCAATACCCAGCTTCTCAAACGCACGGAAGTTCGGTTTCTCGCTTTTCCATGTGGGGGACTGAAGTGAGAGTTTACCGGCGATGAAGTAGGCCATTGTGATTAGGTTCCGCGTGGTACGATACCCTCTTGCTTTCGCCTTTGTCGCTTCAATTACTGGTTGAAGACGACTATGTGTAGCCAAGAAGTACCACCGTTTAAGGCATTTCTCTCCCGCTTGCCTGTCCGGTTGGTTGAACAACTCTTGCAGAGTAAGCTTGATGCGGTACGCCCTCCCTGTCTTCAGCTTGTGGTGGCTGAGATGGTTCAGCTTGGTCTGTTGATGCGCGGTCAACTTCCCCAGGTTCTTCAACCACAGATACCGTGTCCTCTTGAGTACCGCAGTTGTCTTCACTTCTTGCTGCCGTACCCTTGGCGTGCACCCCTAGAACTGGGCCAATGGAAAGTAGATAATCGGCCTAAAGGGAGAGATGGAGCGAATGAAGAAAAGCCGATTCACGGAGGAGCAGATTGTGACGATCTTGGCAGAGGCTTCCTTACCCCGCTACCGCCGTTGTTTGGCGAAAGGATTTGAGAGCACTCTCCACCTCCTCGTCGAAGATGTGGGTGTAGATCATCGTGGTGGAGAGGTCTGAGTGGCCAAGCACCTTTTGCACCAGGCGGATCTTACTCGTCTCACGGTAGAGATCCGTGGCGAAGGAGTGGCGCAGGGTGTGCGGTGAGACGTTCTTGTCGATCCCTGCTTTGGCTGCGTACCGCTTTACCATCCGCTGCACGTAGCGGTGCCCCAACGGTTGGGCTTGCAGTGTGGTGAAACACGTGATCACACTGACCACACTGCCCCGCTTGTCGCTCTCTCCAGCCTCTCAGACGGTCAATGTCGGCCTCCGCTACCCACAGGGTACGATCCTTTTGCTCCCTTTTCCCTGGCGAACCATTAGCTTGCCCGTGGTGAGATCAACATCGTGCCACTTCAAACCAGTCACTTCCGCTAACCGTAGCTCGGTGTTGAGCATTAAGCGGAGCATCGTCCCATTGCGCTCACCAGTGGGGTAGCGAGAGTTAGGTTGCTCTAGAAGCCGCTCTTGTTCCGCTTCTGTCAGAACTGTAGGGAGTTTCTTTGCCCTGGCCATGTCTCCTCCTTCCATTGTTGAGGCCGCATAAGGTACATTTTACGGCCTATATCACGCAACATACAAGGGGCGAGATACGGGGTCAGTAAAAAGCGGCCTTATTCACAAGGGGGATTCTAGGGGCTCTCCCTTTTTACAGTGCCAACAAACTCCAATTTCGTCTCTATCTTGACCCCTCTCAAGGTGAGTGAGAGGAATAATGGCGCTCTCAGTCGATTGCTGGGATGGTCTTCTGTGGTTCGAATAGAATCTCAACCACTCGACATCGAAGGGTTTCGATATCCCGCATGTTTGGAGAGCCGTCTGAGAGATCGAGGTAGTTATTGCAGAGAGACACTTTGTTCTTCCGGCCAAATTTCCTATTGGTTACGAGCGGACTGATGTCGGAGATCTCGTTGTTCTCCAGATTGAGATTATATAGGTCGAGTAATCTAGATAGCGGGCTGATATCGACGATGTGGTTGTTGTTCAAATCCAGCGACACCAGATCGGTCGTGGCTGAAAGCACGCCGACATCGACGATCTCATTGCTGGCCAGCAAGAGCCAGCTGAGGTTGCTCAAGCCGGATAGCGGGCTGATGTCAACGATCTGATTGGTACGTAGGTCAAGCTGCGTAAGATTGGTCAAGTTCGATAGCGCGCTGATGTCCGTGATCAGGTTGTCAGCCAGCCTGAGGTATTCGAGTCGAGTCAGGCTGGACAGGGCGCTGATGTCGTCGATCTGGTTGTTGTTCAGGCCCAGCACTTTGAGCTCACCTAAGGTTGATAGCGCGCTGATGTCGTCGATCTGGTTGTTGTTCAGGCCCAGCACTGCAAGCCTGCTTAAGCCTGATAGAGGGCTGATATCCGCGATCTGGTTATTGCTCAAGACGAGCCCTGTGAGATTGGTTAAGCGGGATAGCGGGGCGATGTCGACGACCTCGTTGCCGTCTAGAAAGAGCTTCAAGAGCTTACTTAAGGTTGATAGCGGGCTGATGTCCGCGATCTGGTTATTGCTCAAGCCAAACTCTGCAAGGTTGATCAAGCTAGCTGCCGGACTAACATCGACGATCCGATTGTCGCGCAGGTCAAGATCCGCAAGATTGGTCAAGCCTGATAGCGCACTGATGTTGACAATCTGATTATGGCTCAAATCGAGCGCCGCGAACTTCGTTAGTCCTGATAACGTCTTGATATCGGAGATCTGGCGATGGCTCATATCTTTCGATCGATGACTTCGTTTCAGCATGGTGATAGCAGGATATCGGAAAACGGGATACGAACCAATAGTGCTCTCGCAACACTCGCCGTCTTGGGTTGCCGAATGAGGGTCATGAAGATTGGTGCACCCCTGACTGGAAGGAGCATTGGTGCACTAGGAAGCGATGAGATCAGCCGGTATCACAAGCCCGTGAGAGGTTTGAAGGTAGTCCTGTACGGGGAGCCAGTCAGAATTGCAGACCCCTTCGACCGCGGGGTCGAGTGGGGAGGGTGTAGATGACATCACGCTTTTCGTGCTTCATCATTGAGTTTGAAGGTGCCGGTTGTCATGGCGTACCCGTATTCGAGGGATTTTCGCTCATATAGCTCTAGAGCGCACTGTAGGAGTTCGAATGTAGCTTCGACTCTCGTCCAATACGGGAAGACAATCCCCGAAAACGAGGCGTGCAAGCCTTCAGCAAGCGTATGAATCAGGCACTCCCTTGTTTCCAAGGTATTGGCTTGACACTCGTGAACCAGTAACGTTGAGAGACAAGTGCTGATCCTCTGCTTGAGTTCGGTTCAGACCCAGCGTTTGACATCTACGGTTATCCTGGCTACTCTGCGGCACCAGACAGAGGAGGGAATGATGCAACAGAGAGTGGCCGTGTGTGCCTTAGTGTTTTTCCTTTGCGCTGCTGGACTGAGTATCGCGGTTGGCGCTCCCTGTAATGGGGCGGTAATCATCAGCGAGATTGCTTGGGCTGGCACGGCAACTGATCCGCAAGACGAATGGATCGAACTACGTAACATCGGGGACACTCCCGTGGATCTGAGCGGTTGGGTCTTGCGTTGGCGGCGGACGTGTCCGACCACACCGGAGGAGATGAGCTGGAAGGTGGTGGAGCTGTCAGGGGTACTGGCGCCCGCGCCAATCTCCCTGTATGAGCAAGATTTTCTGAACTCTACATCCCCGGTCCGCTTCGTGAGGCAGGATCCTGAGGACATCTTCTGGGCTGTCATCAACGAGCCTGGTGAGATGGACGGAAGCTACTACACCCTACAGCGACGACACGATCCCACTATCAGCAACGTGGTAGCTGACGTGATCTACGACGGTACGTTGGAATCATACATGATGGAGCTCTCGGATCGTGGCGAGATCATAGAGCTTCTCAACAACGACGGTGAACTCATAGATACGGCAAACACTAGCAATACGTGGCATGACAACTGGGATGGAGGAAGTGTGGATACCTTTGCCAGCATGGAGCGGATCGACCCGTTGGGCTCCGACGCTCCGGAGAATTGGCAAACCAACTTTGGAATCATCATCTTCGGCCTTGACGCAGGAGGCAGACCTCTGAAGGCAGCTGCGGGTCGAGCTAACTCGCCAACCCTTGAGGAGATCCATTCTCTCGTAGATGTCCAACCAACACGATATCGATCAGGCGAGTTGGTTAGTGTGGTAATCGCAGTGCCGGCCGAAGACAATCCGGTGTCTAGTCATCCATCCATCTACGTAACCACGCCTGGCGGTGCTGAGGCGATCGATCAGAGCTCATCCGATTTCATCTTTGGCCATCACGAGGAGGATTCCTATGTTCTGGAATTCGACACGTCCTTCCTGCAACCGGAGGAATACGCAATCTGGATTGTCTTCGATTATGGCGCAACGATTCTAGTGCCTATCGTGATCCTCGCCAATTGACCTCCGACCCCGAGAACAGGATTGCGCAAGTGATGAGTAATACTTGGGGGCAGGTTAAGGCGGTTCCCGATACTGCTGAACATTGGGATCTGGGGGCAACAGCGTGCTGAGAGATATCTGTACACTTTGCGAGATCTTCAGGCACTGATGCCACGAGTGAAGAGACTCGCCAACGGAAGCGGAGTCCTGCCAGACGTCCGTGCGCGATGTCTACGGATCGCGTCTCTTGCATGAGGAATATCGTGAGATGTTCGAGGTACACCCTGAAGCGTATCCCCTCGAGTTACGTGGAAGGCTAGGAGGAGGAAATGGAGATGAAACATCGTCGAGCGAGTGGTCTTAGTGTAATCATTGTGTGTCTTGCGGTTTGGGCCGTTAACGGCCTAGCGCTCGATTACCCTCTGATGTTACCTGTCGGAAGCGTAGAGCTTCTCCCTCTGGCTGAGATCGATCTTGATAGATCTCCAACCGCCGTTGCTCAAGCCTTAATACGCGATCTTCTCTACCACGACGCGCCGCTGTTTCTTTCGATGCAAGCGGGTGAAGTGCAGTTGATCCGTGCGGCCAACTGGCGTTATCCAGCCGAGGTGTTGTGGGCATCGCCGGATCTAAACTCGCAGACCCTAGCTATTAGTTGGGATGGTCTCCATATCATCCTTGGTATGCATGAAGAGGTAGATTGCAAACTCTACGTGCTCGTTAACGGCATCGACGAACCGGTTCGGCTCACGAGTGGGCCGGGCGACGATAGTTTGCCGACAATCTCGCCAGACAAGGCAACTGTTGCCTTCCTCAGCGATCGAAGCGGAGGCGGCACCAAGCTATATACGCTTCGTATGGACAGTCACCCGTCTTTGGAGGATTCTCCTTTCCCTCTCTTCGTATGGGAGTCTGCTGACAGCATCAACCTAGGAGTGCCAAGTCCAGTTCTCCCTGGATCTTCGGAAGAGAGATCTCCGTGTTACGGACCTGGTGGCCTCGCATTCCTCTCCAACGCTTTGGGCACGTGGGATCTGTGGTTGTTGGAGAATCTCGATACAAGCGTTCTACGTCGCGTTCTTGTCGATGTTGATGAGGGGAGCCCCGTGTCGTGGGTGGGGGAGCGTCTGTTTGTCATTCGCAATGGTGATGCAGGGCTGGTGACTACGGATGGTCTCGCATTTCAACCTCTGGAAGGCTCGACAGCAGGTTCGTGGGGAGAAACATTGGCACCGCACTTCGCGTATGCTGACGGTGTGCTCTATCGTTCGGTTTTCCCAGAGAGGCTAACACCCGATCTTGCCTTCTTTCGCCATCAGGATGAGGAATCGGAGGAAATCGGTCAGCTTTGGCTGACAACACTTGAAGGCGCTCCCTGGTTGGTCGCGGATCGCGTCAGTGTTAGAGGAGTATCATGGTCGCCTGATGGCCAACATCTTGCTTACATGCGGCGACTGGAGCGTTCGAGTCCCCTCCCAAGTCCCGAGGCCGCCTACAGCCCAGATTGGTTTGAACTCTGGGTTGCCGATGCAGACGGAACAAACGCGAAACTCATTCACATGTTTGACCCAATCTCGCCTCCGTGGGAACCGGCTGAACTCCAGTGGGATCCTGAAGGAGATCGCGTCTTCTTCAGTGTGGCAGGATCACCGACCCATCGCGAGATTTGGTCAATCCGCATTGACGGATCAGACCTGAGCAGTCTTACGTGGGGCTGGGATTTTCAGGCGCTTGCAGACGGTCGGGTGGGGGGGATCACTCGAGGTCTGCTTGTCTTCCTGATGGATATTCATGTAGGGCCTAAGGTGTTCTTCGCGAGCTTTGAAGGCTTGACGGCTGTAGAGTTTAGCCCGCACGGTCGTTACACAGTAGGATTGCAGGATGGCGCCTTGTACCTCCTCGATTGGGAAACCGACGAAGTGCAACTGCTACCTATTACTCTTCCTTCCACCATTTGGCGGGGACCTAGCTTCTCAATTAGCTGGATAGCATCAGGAGAGGCCTTCTCGTTCGCTGGTCCGGCGGGTTCCGGTCATGGAATCTACACCTACGATACTGCTAGTGAGGAGATCGAACTTCTTGCTATGCCAACCGGAACAGTGAACGATCCCCGATGGTCACCGGACGGACAAGAGCTGGCCTTCATCCGAAACATCAACGGTACCTCAACGATCTGGAGCGCATCAGCAGACGCTGAATGGGACAGCGTGCGGCAGATCGTTGAAGGGCCAATCATCCCCGTGCCTGTTGTGTGGTATCCAGGAGATTGAGGCCCCAGTGGACCTTCTTCTTCTGTCGACGTCGAGGGAGTCCGTCAGGGTGAACTGACAAGCGATTCTGTCAGTCCGCGATCTTTGTCTTCCTAGAGAGAGCCCTCGCCGTAGACCGGTGGCTTGTTGAGCTTGACGTACCTCATGACTGTGCTTCGCTTCGATGAGCGACACAGATGTTAGGAATGCTAGGAAGTTTTTGTTCTGCGGTCTTGCCATTATCGTATCTTGCTAGCGATGTAGGCTATGACAAGCGATAGACCTCCACTCAAGAAAGCAGCTGCACCAATCACCATGAAGAGAAGTATGAGAAAGAGCAAAGCGCGCTTCAAATTCAGCTTTAGGCCAGGTTGTGGGGGAACGGATATTGAAGTCTCTTCTTTCGAAGCTTTATCCTTCTTTCCCCCTAGCATGTTAGCTATCCCCCAAAGCAAGAGTCCGCCAATCACAATGTATAACCAACCGAAGGTTCCGCTTGCAACGGCATAATATGTGGCCTGATTTAGCCTGTCCCCATAGGTGAAGACAGCAAAATGACTCCATAGGGTATAGACCGCTTTCCACGGGGCTTGCAGAAACAACTGGAATCCCCAGCTGATTCCTTGAGAGAATCCAACTACAGTCGATGCGAACATACAGTCCTCCTAAGCACTCTAGACGTTTCTGTCTTAGTATATATTTGCGCCACCGCCGGACACAAATATGTGCAGCTATACCCCCGACTGTTCCTTTAGAATCCCAGGATAGCTATTAACAGTCTGCGCTCTTACTCCTTCTGCTGATTGGTATGCTCCGACCTTTGCTGTGCGAAAGGATTTCAGAGCGTCCTCAAGCTCATCGTCGCAGATGTGGGTATAGATCATCGTCGTGGAAAGGTCTGAGTGCCCGAGCGCCTTCTGAACGAGTCTTATCTTACTGGTATTCCTGTATAAGTCCGTTGCGAACGAGTGCCGGAGTGTATGCGGATGCACGTTCTTCTGAATCCCCGCCTTGGCTGCTAAGCGTCCTACCATTGCCTGAACGTAGCGCCGTGAGACTGGCTTTCCTGCAAGGGTGGTGAAGATGTGCGCTGGGTTGCCGATTACGTCCTTCGCTTGACGTTCGCGCCACGTGCGAAGGGCTTCCAAGTCTTCCTCACCGATCCACAATGAACGATCCTTGCGCCCCTTGCCTTGCCTCACCATCAATTTTCCCGTGTTCAAGTCGATGTCCTTCCATCGGAGATTGCACGCCTCCGCAAGCCTTAAGCCGGTGTCAAGCATGAGCTGAATCATCGTCTTGTTACGTGCACCTGTGGGATAACGTAGGTTAGGCTGTGCGAGTAGCGCCTCTTGTTCGCTTGCTGTCAGCACTTCGGGAATCCTGAGAGCTCGCTTTGTCATCTTCTCCTCCCTTTTCGAGTACGCCTTTTGTGTCTTATACGTACTCTATCACACAGTATAGCACACCTTGAAGAGGATGTCAAGTGAAAGCGTACTCATTCACGAAGGAAGTCAGTCCAGCATCGGAACGTTTTTTGGGACAAACTCTCCCGATTTCAACAGCAAGAAGGCCCATTCTAGGGTGCCCTAATTCTCGATCTAAGTCGCTCGAAGCGATTAGAGGGCGTCTCAGCCGATCTAGAGCAACGGCTGCTTTAGAGGGAATCTACGTCCTTCTCAAGACATTCGATCTCAAACTGACTATCCTGTATAGAAATCCCATGATTCCTTGCGTATGTAGTCACCCTGATCGTTTCGAATGATGATGACAAGCTTCGTCCATACGCCGAATGGAACCCACAAGGAATCTGTGTACCGACGCCATCCATTTGGGGAAATGTCGTACTCTCGGAAGTCTGTTTGATCGTGGAACCAATTCATCGATTCTTCCATACCAAACCAGCAGCTTGTACCGGAAGACTCCCCAGTCCCTATGTTCTCGACCTTTACCTCGATATTCACATAGACTCCATCTGCTGAATTCCCTCTCCATTCGGCCTCCCAAGACACCTGTAGATCTGCTGGTCCCGGCGCGCGCACATATGGCTTAGGATCTGGCGCGCGCACATATGGCTTAGGATCTGGTGCGGGCACATATGGCTTAGGGCAATCCTTCTGAAATTCCAGAAATGTGGCGAAGCTAACCCCGCGAGATCTTAGAGTGTTGAGATTCAGCGTGTCCGGCGATCCAGAAGAGAGGTCAAGACAGTTGCCACCGAGGTCTATGATGTCCTCCCTGTCCCCCAACCCCCATCCGAGATTACTAACTAGAGGACTGATGTCGACGATCTCGTTGCCTCCTAGGTTGAGCCACGTAAGGTTGATCAAGCCCGATAGCGCGCTGATGTTGACAATCTGGTTGCTGTCCAGGTCGAGATGAGTGAGGTTGGTCAAGTCCGATAGTGTGCTGATGTCTGTGATCTGGTTGTCGTACAGGTGGAGGGTTGTGAGGTCTTTACAGTGCTGAATCCCTTCGAGATTAGAGATGCTCCGATTGCCGGCATTGAGGTACGCCAACCCAACCAGGTCGGTATCGTAGATGCCCCCCGTTGGCTTGCTTATCGCGTCTCGAATGGCTGCTTCAAGACCTGGATCGGGAAAGTTGACAACAACGGCAGAAACAACGACCGAAACCATGGCAACAAGAACGCCAAGTGTTAGGACCGTTCCAATCACAGCCAGTCTCCTGCTACTCATGCCTCTCAATCGGTTATTTCGCATCATAATGCTGCATTATAGCGTGATGTAATGAGGAATCCAAACCAGCCCCTCGCAACATCCGCCGTCTTCGGTTGCGAGTGAACCGCCCCATGGTCCATTAATCGAATGTTTACAAGACACAACGCCCGTTCACACATCTTGTTTTCACCCTCGCGCGGTTCGGTGTAAACGTGGTGAGATTGCCCTCTGTCATCAAACGAGCGCCCCGCTGTTGCGCCTTGTCGGGTGTTGGAGGTAAGTAGTAGTGGCTGTATACAGAATAGCGCGGCGGTTGAGGCGTAAGGTCTAAAAACGCCGTGTGCGATGTACAGAAAACTCCGCCGCGCATTCGACAGTATAGCGCGTTTTGGGGTGTCGATGTCGGCTCGATTTGGGGCAAGGGTCCTACGCTCCATGCTTGCCGCGTGTTACGCAACCGTATGATGAGTACGACAATTGAAGAAGCAGCCAGCGTTCTAGGTGTGTTGGTTCGTGGGGTCCGGTTGCGTGTTGAGGCGCTTGACGGTCTCATCAAACCGCACCTGCAACGAGGGGCAAACAATTAACTGATCTTCACCGGTGAAGCCGTGGTTATACTGCAACACCTGGAGGAGTTACGTCACCGTGACGGGGTTTCGGTCAAGGTTGCCGCGTCAATCTTGCGACAATCGCAAAACGACAACAAGGATGCACGTCAACCAAGTCGTAAACCAACGACAAACGAGAATCTCCTCCGTGAGTTGATCGAGGAGAAGGATCGCCGGATCCACGCCCTTGAGAGTGAAGTGACTTTCCTTCGCCGCCGGATCGAGGGGCTCACGCCTCTCGCACTCCCTCGCCCGCGCCACTGGTTAGCCTGGCTTAGGCCTAGGTCAGTACACGCCCCGACCGCTTGAGGCCATTTGCGAGCCTCTCAGAAGATCACTTTGGCTCTTCCGGGCATAAATCAGCCTTTGCTAGCTTGTTCTTCCGGATCCAGGCTGCCAGGTCGACGCCGTCCACAGTGACAATGCACACCCACCGGCCAAAGCTCAGTTTACCCGTGAATGTGATTGTAATTGCTTCCGCATCTCGAAGGAACTCCTCAACTAGCACTTTCACACGAGAGCCCTCGTCCCTGCAATCCCCGTTAATCTCTGGCGTGTCAACTTCGTCAACGCGCACATCAACGAAGTAAGCCAATCGTGGAGCAACGTGGATCCATGCCTCGAAAGTATCGCCGTCAATTACACGGGTGAGAGTAAGTACCCGGTAGTTAAACGCGGGTTCCTTCTCGATTATGGTCTGGTCCGAGAGGCCCGGGAATATGCTCACTGGCTCACCTGCAACGGCAACCGTCACAAGCAACACGACCAACAAACTGAACAACGTTACACGTTTCATATTAATCACTTCCCGTAAATTTCCTTGAGGCCGAGTTGTCTTACTCTGATGCATTCCAGACCTTCTCGAATTCCTTCACGTAACGGTCAGCTATCTCTTCGCAGCTAACGAACACAACGTTCTCGAAATTTCTCGTATCAGCGGCATCGGACCAGTTATAAGACCCAGTAATCGTAAGTGAGCCATCGATCACCACAAACTTGTGGTGGAATAACTTGCCCTCGGTTACTGATTTGGTCTGGACCCCGCCGTCGCTCAAAAAGGTGAACTCACCACCTTGTTCGTTCTTTCTGCTATCCTCTAGGAGGATCCGTACCTTCACCCCACGGTCATAGGCTCGTATCACAGCGGCTGCCAATTGATCGTCTGTGAAGGAATACATCGCAATATCGATGCTTTTCTCAGCCTCATCTAAGGCTTCGATGATCTGACTTTCGATCACACCATCAACAGTGGGCGAGACGAAAAAAGCTTCTACGCAACAACTCGTACTGTTTGGCAGAACGGCAAAGCTAAACACCGTAACCAACAGTAGACCCAGCAACGTTACACGTTTCATCTATATCACCTCATGGATAGGTGTACATCAGACACCATATAGATGTCAAGGAGGATGACATGAGGTGTACCTTAGTCGTCTTGATGGCAGTCCTCGTCCTCCATACCATCGCTTCATGTACACCGAGAGGTTCTACTTGCGAGTTGATCAAGAGATGCACGATAACCGTGTTCTAGAACGGTTACGCGAGATAGGCAAGAAGCGCAAGAGGTCAGTGAGTTTCTTGATCCGAGAAGCTCTGTTGCTATACGTTCAGGATCAAGAGAAGAAAGACCTTCCCGTTGACTAGTGAGCGTTGCAACCTAAGGGCAGAGAGCCATCGGCGCAGGGAACTTACTACAGAGTTCCCTGTTATGCTTTGCGGCATACGAGGGTGCACCACAGCGGTCCTGTTACGCTGAGCCTAGTTGTAAAGCTCCAATTGGCTGAGAGCGCGTAATGCGAAGAGCGCATCGCAAATCCAAACGCTTAGGCAGGATTACGTGGGATGCTCTGTGGACTCTGACGACCCTTACTGTCTGAGCCTAACAAGCGCTTCTAGAAGCTTATTGCGAGCATCCCCGCCACGATGAGGAGAGGAAGGCAAGCTCTCTTCTGACCTAGGCTTTGTTGTGTCCTCTGTGTCCGTGGCATCTTGACCGCCTGATTAGACTGGCGTGCGGAAAATGGAAGACTGTCAATAGATCGGCCCGCCAAGATGTCATGTTCCTAGTTTGCAGGCAAATAGGTAAACCATCGCACCACACTGAGTGGGATCTATGCTCTTTGCCGGCTTGGCGGACTAAGATGGGACTGCTTGCCCTAAACCGCCCTGTGAGGGGAAACTTGGGAGTCGCTCCTTTACGATGTCTCTTAACTGGTTGCCTGCGTTTAGGCGCACAGCGGAGCATCTCAACAACTGGGCCGGAGGCCCTTTCCTCTTGTGCGCCTGCAGGCTAGAGCTGCACATACACAATAGAGTATGAGTGGATCGGCGGAAGTAGCGAAGCGGATGCACGCCGGAATCAACATTCTCAAGGATGCCTTCCACAATGCAGGGCGAAGCCCTCACCCCTTTGATGGACCACGAGGAGCGTAGCCAAGTACATCGGTGATCGTCATGACCGAGCGAAGAGAGGTGATGTAAGATCACAACCGGACTTGGTGGAGTGGTCGGGGCTTGTCATCTCATTGGCTGATCAATCTTCTCATCACTGCGAAGGATGGGCTGCACGAAGACCATTGCAGTGCATCCGGAGCCGGGGAAGCGTAGGCGAAGGATAGGTTGCGCAAAGAGCGTGATGCAATATATCCACAGCCGAAAGCGTACATCATTTTGGGTGAGGCGTTCCTCGGGAAACACGCTGGCTTGGCTAATGCATCGGAGGTCGGTGGCAAGCTGCTTACCTGCTTGTCTCCCTGTCCGAGCCAGCCTTCTTCGAGAGGATGTCTTGTTCAGGTTGGTCAATCTACTCTCACTAGAAGCTTACTCCGCCAGCGGGGTTCGGTGCAGGTGCGTATACAGCATTGGTGGTCGGCGGCAGCTGTATGCGCTTTGCTGATAGAGAAATATTACCCAGACTTTACGTGGCTTAGGAAGGGCTCCCGAAAGGAGGGGGTACTTGAGCACGACTACTGAGGATCGTGCACTGGGCACTTCGAGCCGTATGGTGTATTTATTGTTTCAGCTCTGACCGTAGGAGTATGGCTGAGCAGAAGCAGTAACACCCTCTTCCAGTTTCTGCGAAAGGTTGTTCTCAATGGAAGCCCATAGTGCGTGTGATGTACAGCAAGAACCACTCTCAGGATGATGCTGCCAAGCGAGTGACAGGCATGTGCCCATCACCAATCGTAAGTGCAGGTGTCTAAGCAATTGATGTGTGATCTTGCTTCGTGCGCCTTCTTGCCAGGATCTTGTCCAAGTCATCGCTTGAAATGCCATATTTGGCGGCCACTTGGCTTCGACTCCTACCGTCCGTGAACACCTCACTCCGAACACGATCTGCCTTCTTCCGGCAGCCTACTCCATGCAGACGGCAGTACACTTGATCCTCGCGCTGAGGTATGAATGGTCTCTTGCACATTAGGCACTTCCTAACATTGCCCCTCGTGATTTCCAGGAAAAACTGAAGCCACAATGCACCAAGGAGGTTCCGAGGTGCTATTGAAGTCACTATCTCTTCATGCCCCCCCCAGTGCCTCCCCAGGTGAAATTGCGGGACTGCGTTTCCAATGAGATGCTTGTTGACGATATTGACAAGATACTGTTTTGCTGGTCCACGTTTATCAGATCTGTACTGCCAATCCTCCAGAAACTTGTTATGCTGATGGGGACCAGCTATGTAGTTATCATCGCCGAAGAAAACGAGCCCCCAGTCTTCATATTCCTGGCGATATTCCTCTAACTTCTTTTCAAACTCTGGATCTATGGAGATTGCCGGAGACTGATACCAGAAGCCCCGTTCGCTCTTATTGACAAACCGCTCTGGATCTTGCGTGCCTGAAAGGTTGACGCCGTTCAAGCTATCCCAGATTTGAACAGCATGTCGCATGGAGTCGATCGCAGAGTCCCATTGAGAAGCGGACTCTATCATCAATATTCCGGATTCTGTCCCAACTACTTCCCCTATTCCAAGCAGCCCATACTTGCCGGCGAACTCCTCAATTGCCTGTGGTGAAAGTGTGGAACAAGGAATCTCGGAGAACTCTCTGTGCAGGACGCTCTGCTCACTTAGAGGTTGGTATGTCTTGTGGTTCTCATTTGCCAATCCCATACTGAGCCAGCGTGCTTCGGAAGGCGGTGTCAGAACTTCTGATGGCCCGTCAACAATCTCCTGTATGGTAAAGACTCCTTCCTCTTTGGGTTTCCACTTATCTGGAATGAGCGGGGAGTCAGGTCCGTGTCGAGTAATACCTTCTTCTGGGTGAGTCCACTCGAACTCTAAATTGAACACAATCCTACGTAGTACAGATCGCATGCTCGATTCCTCCTTTGGTGGGACGGGAACTCGAGACGACCTGTCCCACGAATCATCATAGCGCCAAGACAAAGCAGCAACAAGGGAGGAAGAATGAAGAATCCTATTACGGAAGTGCGAGAGGAACTTGGCCTATCACGACGGCAGTTTGCATTAGCTGCAGGCGTTGGCTATGCGGAGCTCTGGCGGAGCGAAGCTGGTTATGCCCGATCCCTTCACCCAGAGGTCATCCAGTTCCTCAAGCAGAAAGGCTACGCGGGTGATCCGGAAAGCGAGTATGCCTGTTGGCGTGAAGAACTCGGAAACATCATACGGTCTGGTGTGAACAACGAGCAATTGGGTAGTGGAGAAGGCCCTAGTGTTGTTTCGCAGCGACAAGAAAAGGAGGGAATGTGAAATGACTAGGCGCCAAGAAAACGGCCCCCATCCAAAGATAGAGACAGGGGCTGGTCTCCGCTCGGCTAAGCGGAGTAGTAAATCAAGCACGAGTATTGTGCCACAACTCGGAAGCCAAGAGAAGCACGATCTGCCCCCGAAGGATGAGCTCCTATTCTTCCTGAAAACGTTGTATGGAGAGAATACTCAAGGGTGCCTAACGTTGTGGGCTCGGCCACAAGCCAGATGGTGTTCTCTTCCGTGAGGAGAACGGTGAATCGGAGTTTCGCTAGATTAAGGGAGCCGATTCTTGAGCAGTTCAGGAAGATTCAGTACGTCAGTTGAGGAGGAAATTATGATGGAATCAAGGCAACAACCCCACCAATTTAGCGTTGGTGGGGTTCATACCTGCGCGCCAACGCAGGCCAAAATTACTAGCAGAGCTATTATAGCATGTGATCAATCGCACGACCAATCGGAGTCTCCTTGTGTGCACTCTCATGATGGCGGCAATCTAGGGCCTCTGCGTCTCTCTGACCTAACCATAACTCAGAAAGCGATACTGGAGCTTGTAGGCAGGGCACTTTCAAGCCAGGGGGGCAAGCCATGAAGAAAGGATTTGTGCCCGAGGGACGCGCATTGCCCATCAGTATCGAAGCGGAGAAGGAAGTGTTGGGCTCCATCCTCTTTGATAGAGAGGAAGACTTGCTCGAAATCAAGAACATCCTCGTGCCGGATGATTTCTACAGTGAGAAACACCGGTTGATCTACGAAGCGATGTTTGAGCTGTCCGCACGTGGAGAACCACTTGACCTCGTGGCGGTTGGACATCATCTTGAGAAGAAGGAGAAGATCGAGAAAGCTGGAGGACGTCTCTATCTGAATGACCTTCTCGATAGTGCTTTCACAACCGAGAGCCTCCAGTATTACGCTAAGATTGTCCAAAAGAAGGCTTTCCGTCGCTCCCTGATAAAGGTCGGGGGTCAGATCGCAGAGCTGGGCTATGACAACGGTGGAGAGATCGGAGATGCCCTAGCACGTGCGAACTCGCTGCTGGATGAAGTAAGTAGCGCCTCGTCCCAACACTCTTCTACGCAGAAGCCTTCTACTTGGGAGGACATTGACAAGACCCTTGGGCCGGTCACTTGGAGTTGGAAAGGATGGTTACCTGACGGGATGCTAACGATCCTGGCTGGGGAGCCTGGGAGTGGCAAAAGTGCGCTAGCTTTGTGGATTGCGGCAACTTTTATCGATGGGAGAGACTGGCCTGATAGCAGTCGCTACGCTGGTGACAAGGGAAGCGTCCTTTGGGTCGAATGCGAAGCCGCTCAGGCGATCAACCTTAGCCGAGCACAGACGTGGAGACCTCCAATACAGCTGGACCACCTCCTTGGGCCCCTGGATAACCCATTTAGCACAGTTCTGCTAGATGATGCAAATGGGCAACTTGCAGTGAAGAGAATTGCCTCGCGTCCGGACGTACGCTTGATTGTTGTGGATTCCCTCCGTGGCGCACATCGCAGGGATGAGAATTCCTCTGAGACAGCGGAAGTCGTGATCTGGCTTGCGGAGTTGGCAAGAGACAGCCGCAAGCCCGTCCTCGTGATTCATCACTTAAGGAAGCGCAGTTTGCGGGATAGACATGGAGTAGTAACGCTGGACAGGTTGCGGGGGTCTAGTGCAATCGTTCAACCAGCGCGCGTGGTTCTCGCTCTGGATTCGCCAGATCCAACTGATCCAAGCCTAAGGCAGCTGTCTGAGATCAAAAATAACTTGGCTAAATTCCCAGATCCAATTGGAGTAGAGATCAATAACACAGGTCTTTCCTTCAGTGCTGCTCCAGAGTCGCCTGTTGTCGAGAAGCAGATAGATCAAGCAATCGATTTCCTTCGTGATCGCCTAGCAGATGGTCCTGTACTAAGCACAGAGGTACTACGTGAAGGAAAGGCTGACTTCTCAGATAAGACACTGCAAAGGGCCAAGGCAGAGCTACACGTCGCCTCTAAACGGAATGACAACCATTGGTACTGGAGCCTACCAACTAAGAGGCAACAGTGACCTTCTTGGGTATCTTGACTATGTTGGGTTGCATGACCTTCTTGGGAGTCTTGAATCCCGAACGCTATTACAACAAGAAGGCCAAGATAGTCAACATCGCCACAAGGGGAAGGGGGTAAGGCTTGGCTACCTTGTCCCGTACCCGACATGTGGAAAGCATAGGAGCCAAGGCACAAAGGAAGTTGCTCTCTTCAGCTGATTCTCTTGGGAATGCTCTCAGCGACATAAGCGAGGATGAGCTTCACAATGTGATCGAGAACTTCCGTGCTTATTTGGTAATTCTCCGCAAGTGGGATGAGAACGAGTCTCTGGCAACAGAGAATTCATCGGAGCAAGATAGACGAATCTCAGTTGTTGATTCTGGGTTGGGGTAATTGCTATAGTGGTCGGGGAGGAGCTGCTTGTGAAAAGAAAAGTTGTCACATATATCCGGGTTTCTACCACAGAGCAGGCCAGGCATGGCTACTCCATCCCCGCCCAGCGCCAAGTCCTGCAGGACTACGCCAAGGGTCACGACCTAGAGGTAGTCCAAGGGTTCGAGGAGTCCCAGTCTGCTTTCAAACCAGGCAGAATTCAGTTCAGGGAGATGCTCGCTTTTCTGAAGAAGCATCAAGCTGTGACGGCAGTCCTCTGTTACAAGATCGATAGGATCTCCAGGAATATGAGAGACTACTCCGCGCTGGATGAGATGAATGGAGTAGCGATCATATCAGCCACGGAGAATCTTCCAGAGAACTCGACAGGAAAGCTAATTGGTACTGTTCAAGCCGCGTTTTCACGCTACTACAGCGAACAGTTGGGAGAGCGAGTAAGGCTTGGAATGCAGACCAAAGTCAAGAGGGGTTTATGGCCAACGAGAGCGCCGATTGGGTATGTAAACGATCGAGACACAAAAGGAATTCTACTTGATCAAGAACGTGCTCACCTGATCCGTGAGCTATTTGAAGTCTATGTAGCTAGAGATATCCCTCTGTCACAGCTTGCGAAGTGGGCTGAAACAAGAGGACTTCGTGCACGTGGTGGAACACCACTTGCCAAGAGCGAGATCCACAAGATACTGACGAATCCTGCCTACTACGGGAAGATCCCCTGGAAGGGTGCACTCTATGCTGGTGTTCATGAGCCGATTGTCTCTACGAGCTTGTTTGATAGAGTTCAAGAGCGGCTAAACCGGAAAAGCTCGCCACTAACCAAGAGAGTTTTCCCGTATCGTGGCTTTCTCCAGTGCGGCTATTGCGGCTGCAAGATCACTGCGTCACTAGAAAAAGGCAAGTACATCTATTATCACTGTACACGTGGAAAGGGGAAATGCCCCCAGGCTTTCATTCCCCAGGATCGTTTAGGTGAAGAGTTGAAGCAGGTAGTGGACAACGTACATTTATCTAAGAAGCAAGTGGCGATGCTCTTGCATATGATGCAGCAAGATAATGGACGTCGAGAAGAGGAATGGGTCAAGAAGATTGCTAGCTTGAGGATGGAAGAGACAAAAATCAACGGGCGCAGAGAAGCGGTGTACATCGACAAACTGGATGGGAAGATACCTGAAGAGCGATGGCTGCAGTTGGAACGCCAATGGTCTGGAAGAGCGGAGAGAATAGAACAGGAGATCGATCTGCTTGAGTCGTCGTATGAACCCTTGCTGGACGATGTTCAGGCAACTTTCGAACTCCTGGAACGTGCTCCAGTTCTCTATTTGAGACAAACTCACGAAGAAAGGGCTCGTTTACTGAAAACACTACTTTCGAACTGCAAATTGAAGGGCGATAATATAGAGCCAGTCTACAAGAAACCCTTCGACTTAGTGGCTGCTGGGGTCAAAACAAAAGAATGGTGGGCCTGCCTGGACTCGAACCAGGGACCTCCCGCTTATCAGGCGAGCGCTCTAACCAGCTGAGCTACAGACCCAAGACCGACACAATGGTAGCCAGCGTGTGATTGATTGTCAAGGACTGCATGCA
>Ga0307990_1000566_pt1 | contig 32867 bp, 27 predicted proteins | sample EllFjometagen129_FD_203168 | JGI IMG/M metagenome (GOLD analysis project Ga0307990, IMG submission 203168) | Marine microbial communities from Ellis Fjord, Antarctic Ocean - #129 | ecosystem: Environmental > Aquatic > Marine > Unclassified | place: Southern Ocean | collected 2014-10-08
TTGGAATGATTTTCTTGATTCATTCGATATCCCCCAATTTTATTGTACTTTGATAGGGCGACCGAACCGGTCGCCCCTACATCATTTCGATGCTAATTACTCAATTTGTACGCTTCCAAAGCCTCTGTTAATAAATCCAGATCCTCGAGGGTGTTATAACCCTGGACTGAGGGACGGATCAACCAGCGATTTTCCCAGTGGATAACAGGAATTTCAATTTTTTTCGTATCATATAACCAGGCTTGCAGCTTTTCCGGTTTCCAATCGGAGGGCCATTCAGCGGCGCCGATCTGGATGAAATTATCCTCGACTTCACCGTAAATCGACGGCAGTCCAGTCAGCGCCTCGATCTTCTTCAAAGCTTCCCCCAATAATCCCTCGCATTCTTTTCTGACCTGATTCCAGTTATGATCCTGCTGAAATGCGATTGCAGCCGGGGTGCTAAAATAAGCCGCCGGGTCTTTAGTACCCCACCATTCAAGGATAGCCTGAAGCCTGGAATCACTTTCAAAAGGACAATTCGTTCCCCAACCCCAGCTGACAACCAGCGGTTCTACCAAATCCTGATGTTCTGGGTGGATGTGCAAAAAACCTGATCCTTTGGGGGCCATCAACCATTTATGGCAGTTCCCTGTGTAAAAATCCGCTTCCAATGTGTCAAGATCTAAATCCAACTGACCGGGAGCGTGCGCACCATCGATCAGGGTCAGGATCCCGGCATCCCTGGCTCGCTGGCAGATCTCCTCAATGGGCAGCGTGATTGCTGTTGGGGAGGTAATCTGACTCAGAAAGATCAGGCGGGTTTTTTCAGATACGCCATCCCAGATCATTTCGATCATTTCCTCTTTTAAGGGCAGAGGGAGGGGAATTTCCTGCCGGATAACCTTCAATCCTATTTTCTGATTTAAGAAATCCCAGATATTATCACAAGCGCCGTACTCGTGATTGCTGGTTAATATCTCATCCCCAGGCTGAAAATCCAGGGATCTGGCGATCACGTTCACACCGAAAGTGGCATTGGGGACAAATACCAGATTGTCCGATTTGGCCTTTAGATATGATGCCAAATTCTTACGGGCAGTGCGGAAATGGTCCTGGTTTTCCCGGGCGAGGTATAATACCGGCTGTTTTTCCAACCGGCGCTGCCAGTCCTGATAGTTTTCCAATACTGGACGAGGAGTGGCACCAAAAGAACCATGATTTAGAAAAGTCACCTCTGGATCAAGGAAAAAAAGGGGTTTTAACTGGTTCATACGCTAGCCTTTCGTTGGTCTTGGACGGGGCATTGAAGTACGGTATAATTATAAAGTCTGGTTGAAAGAATAGATAGCAGGGTTAATCCTTGCTATTTTTTTTGAACTTGACTTCGAGGAAGTGCGCTGCAGATATCCGTGGGCACTTCCGCTTTTTATGTCAGTTGAATGAAAAAGGGAAAAATTGTATGGCTGTTAAAGTATCTACTAAATTAAATAATGCATTTGAAGGCGCTCTGGCCGGCGGCGGTGATCCCGCCACCTCACCATTATACGTTTTTGGTCCCTTCCTGAAATTAATTGTTGTAGCCGGAGTGGCCAAGGTCACTTTTGGGGTTACTATCTGGCTGGTTGTCATTACCATAATGGTGGTTTCTGCGATGTACCGGCTGGTGATGCGTTGGGTTACAGACGGCAGCGGCGGCAGCGGATTGAGCGAAGAGGAATTTGGCAGCTGGGCTGTAAAGGTCAATGCCGCCATCACCTTTGTGGAATATACGCTCACATTCCTGGTCAGTATGGCTGCCATGGTCACATTTATCGCTGATCGTCTGCCTGTGCTAAACGAAGCTATATTAGGTGTCCAGTATCGGACTTTTGTGGCTATCGCCCTCAGCATTCTAACAGGATGGCTGGTCAATCGCGGCCCAAAGATGGCGGCCCGAACTTTTGGCCCTGCTACCGGGGGTGTGTTGGTGTTGCTGTGGGTCATGATCGGTGCCACCCTCTGGCAGCGGGGTTTTCACCTCCCGGACTTCAATTTGGCAGCCTTTCATGGTGAATATTTCCATTTCACCCTGGCGGGTTATGTTCGGATCCTAGCAGTTATGACTGGCATTGAGGTGTTTGCAAACCTTGTGGCAGCTTATGAGGGTTCGGATGAAGTCCGCAGTCGACGAGCTTTTAGTAGTTTATTGATCATTATGGGCACTACAGCAGCGACCATGCTGATTGTCGGCCCCGCGATACTGGAAATTTCCGATCCAACTAATCTTGAAGTGTCTGTCTTTACACAGACGATGGACGCGCTGCTGCCTTCTCCTCTACCTATTCTGGGGACAATTGTTAGCATCGCGGTCCTAATGTCCGCTTCGGCAGCCAGCGCCCAGGGACTGCAGAACCTGGCTCTCGGTTTGAAAAAACGCAACTATATCCCGCCCAACCTGGGTCAGCAAAACCAGTTTGACGTGGCTGATAAACCGGTCTGGCTGGAAGTTGCTATTGTCTGTGTCGCCTTTTTATTTGTTGGTACAAACGAAGAAACTTACCTGGCAATTTACGCCGCTGGTGTGTTTATCTTGTTAAGTATGACCGGGTGGGCAGTAACCAAACGCCTGATCCGGCAGGTCCGGGAAGAATATACTCTTGGTAAGATGTTGTTGGTACCCGGTACAACGATTGCTGCAATTCTTACCACCGGGGCAACTGTAATAATTTTCGAAGAACGGTTTTTAGAAGGGGCCTGGTCCTATTTGATCTTTATCCCCATCTTATACATTGGTTTTAGTATCTCAAGGTCAGTTTTGGGAGAACCGGATCCGATCTTGGATTACCTGGGTGGTCTCGATACCGCCCTGTTGGCAGGTTTCGGTTTCGGGCAGATGGCACCGGCTGCGGTGACTGCTGGATCCCCTGGTCCTGCTCCGGAGATCACCTGGGACCCGGAGCCAAAAGAAAGAAGCCTTTGGCGAAATGAACACAAAACCATTAAAAAGATTGCAGTTCTGCTGGATGGTTCGGTTTATGCCGCCCAGGCATTACCGGCTGCAAAGAGGATATGTCAGGAAACGGGTGCTTCCATGACCCTGCTTTCTGGCGTGAAATCATATTCCCACGGCCCTCAGGAACAGTTTAATGCTGACCAGGCCGGTCGGGAGATATACCTCGACAGCTTGATTGAACAGTTGAAAGCAGACGGTTTTAATGTTGATAAAGCTGTCAGGTTAGGTTCGATTGCTGAAGTCACCCAGGCTTTTGTAGAATCATCGGCAATAGATCTGGTAGTCACCACCACTCGCGGAAAATCCGGAGAAAAACACTGGATGAGCGGGGGTGTATCGTCCAAATTGATGATGCGCTTGAATATCCCCGTTTACCTGGTTCAGGGTGAGCAGCCCAAAGATATGGGAAGAAAACCTGGGAAGATGCTGGTAGCTTTGGATGGCTCGATTAAGGCAGAAAAAGTTTTACCCTATGCCAGGACTATGGCGCAAGTGTACGGCAGCGATATCACATTGATCGCTGTCCCCGAGATCCCAGAAACAGAGAACTACCGAGCTCCTGCGGATGTAGTTGAGAACTTGAGAGCGGAAGCAGAAGCCAAAATGACTGACTTCCTTGAGGCAGTAGCCCGCGATTTGGAAAAAGATGGCATTAAGGTGGATATCGTTGTGAAAGGATCCCGCCCGGCCACTACAATTGTGGATACTGCTGAAGAAGGTGATTACGGCTTGATCTTGTTGACATCAAACGGTAGAGGTACATTCGATCGAATGATCATGGGTGCTGACTCTGAACGTATAGTGGACAACACCGATCGATGTGTTTTGATGATGCCCTCCAGATCTGAATAAAAGAAAGAAGCTCCCGGAGCTTTAAGGGACTGAATCCTTCCAACGGACTCAGTCCCTTTGTTTTTAATTGAAAAGGATACGGTTTCCTCTTTGGTATGCACCCTGTAAACCGTATCCTTTTACTTCGATACTTGATTTATCTACCCCGCTAAATATTCCCTTAAAGCTTCTGTCAGAGGGGGGAGAATGGTATGCATATCTCCAACCAACCCAAAGCGGGCAAAGTTGAAAATTGGTGCGTCAGGATCCTTGTTGATAGCCACTATCACTTTACTGCTGCGCATACCGGCCAGGTGCTGGATAGCTCCCGAAACCCCGCAAGCAAAATACAGGTCGGGTGACACGACCTTTCCGGTTTGCCCGACTTGGTGGTCATACTCGATATATTTTGCATCTACTGCGGCCCGGCTGGCGCCAACTGCCGCACCGAGCACATCTGCAAGTCCCTGAACCAGGGCAAATCCCTGTTCAGCTTTCCAAATTTCAGCAGCTTCTTCATCCAGATCGCCAGGTGGTTCAAGCGCTGGGTTAAGTGCGACACCCCGGCCCCCAGAGACAATCACGCTGGCATCGTTTAAACTCACTCCGCCGTCTTTTTCCTCGTGAGATGCAATTGAAGTTGCTACCCCAGCTGGATCAATACCAACATCGAGAGTTGTCACTGAACCGGATCGAGATGGATCAGGTACTGGTTTGTCAAAAGCTCTCGTCCGAAGGGTAATGATCTGGGGTGTTGTACTGCAGGTAAGTTTGGCCAGGAGCTTTCCGCCATAGATAGGACGGGTGGCGGTGATTTCACCACCTGCCCAATCCAGGGCGATCACATCCACCATCACGCCTGAATCGAGGTCCACTGCAACCATGCCAGCCAGGGTCCTCCCCCGGGATGTTGTTGGGAAAATGATCAGGTCCGGTTGATATTCTCTGGCTGCCTGGACAATCATATCAGCCAGGGGTTCAGGACGGAAATCTTTCAGGATCGGGTTGTCAGCCAGGAGGACCTGATCCGCTCCATAGTGGAATGCGATATTAGCAAGTTCATTTACGCTATCACCTAGAACGAGGGCTACAGTTTCTCCGCCCAGATCCTTTGATATTTCAGCTGCCAGTCCAAGACCCTCCCAGGAGGAAGGTTGTGCTTTCCCATGAAAATGATCAATATAGGCAAGCATTTTTTTTGTCATTAGAGCACCTTCTCGGCAATAAGTTTCTCTACCAGGGATTTGGCTTTCTGGTCCGGCGTCTCACCTTCGATGATCTCGGTCACAATTTCCTTTTGAACCGTTTCAGCAACATCCGGCCAGGAAATTGAGGATGCTGGTGTGTCAATTCCCAGGTCTGCCAATGACCAGGTGGGGAACTCAGCTTTGGAGGCCTTCCGGATACCCATGAACGAAGGATAGCGCGGATCGCCATAATCTTTAGTGACGCTTACAACAGCTGGCAGGGCGCTGTCTACTACCTGGCCAGCCTCTTCCATTGAACGCAGGACCCGGATCTTGCCATCTTCGGGATTGACGGATTCAAATTTAGAGACCAGGGTAAGAGAGGGCCATTTCAACAGCCTTGCTGTTTGGACAGGCAGTAGGCCGGTATCAGTATCTACCGATTGCTGCCCGAACAAAACCAGATCAGTATCACCGATCTTCTGGATAGCGGCTGCCAGGACTTTTGATGCAGCCACATTATCGGCTCCTTTCAACGCCGGATCAGAAACCATAACGGCGCTATCTGCGCCCATAGCCAGGGCATGTTTGATGGCTTCAGTTTCCCCTTCTTTGCCAAGACAGAGAGCAATTACTTCTCCTCCCTGTTCTGTAGCCAGTTTCAAGGCGGCTTCCACAGCAAACTCATCCCATGGGTTGATAATCAGCGGTGCATCTCCCCAACTGATGGCTCCGTTATCAACAGTCATGGTGGCTGCTGTGTCTGGGACCTGCTTAACGCAGACAATTATTTTCACACTGTTACCCTCCTTACGCATAGAAAGATGATCTTCTTCAGATCCTGGATCTCAAGTCCAGGTTTGATGGTCATAGGGTGGCAGCTCTCGGCGTATCTTTTTATCCCTGCGTTTGTCCAGTGCGTAATCCGCCTGGATGAGAGATTGGATTTCATTGCTGCCTTCATAGATCATGGCGCCTTTGGCATTTCGCATAAATCGCTCGACAGGATATTCATCGCTGAATCCATAAGCGCCGTGGATCTGGACAGCTTCGGAGGCAGCCCGGAACGACGCTTCTGTGGCATACCACTTGGCGGATGAGGTTTCTCGTGTATTGCGGATACCCTCGTTTTTTAACCATCCGGCATTGAGATATAACAAACGAGCAGCCTGATAATCGAGGGCCATGCGGGCGATTTTGACCTGGATGAGCTGGAAATCACTTATCTTGCCGCTCGATATAGTTCGTTCTTCAGCGTAGGATGTACTGGCCTGCAGGGAGGCCCGGATCAATCCAGTGGCACCGGCCGCCACTGTATACCGCCCGCTGTCAAAGGCGGACATAGTTACTTTGAATCCTTCACCTTCTTCACCGATCAAGTTTTTGGATGGGACTCTGACGTTTTGGAAATTTATCCAGCCTGTGGATCCCGCCCGGACGCCGAGCTTTCCGTGAATATCACCTCGCGTTATGCCGGGAGAATTAAGGTCCACCATGAAAGTGGATAATCCCTGGTAAGCTGGGTCAGATTTTTGATCTGTTCGTACTGTAACAACTGCAAAATCAGCAATCGTGGCCAGGGAGATCCACATCTTTTCTCCATTGAGGATGTAGTCCTGACCATCATTTTTACCGGAGGATCGAATATGGGCGAAATCAGATCCTGCTCCTGGTTCAGTAAAGGCACCGCAGCCGATCTTCTCGCCCTTTGCCAGGGGCACCAAATAACGCTCTTTTTGTTCTTCGGTTCCCCACTGAAGCAGCGTTAAACAAGTTAAACCATTATGGACAGAAATCGCAACCCGCAGGGAAGTGTCTATAAACTCAAGTTCTTCACAGACCAATCCCAGTGAGATGTAGTCCATTCCCTGTCCGCCAAATTTTACCGGGATCGTGATTCCCAGGATTCCCAATTCGGCCATTCTGGGGATAATGAATGGCGCCATACCACCAACACGATCCTGTTCCTGAATCGTTGGAAAGACTTCCTTGGCCGCAAAATCCCGGACCATCCGCTGCACCATTTGATGCTCTTCTGACAATCCAAAATCCAATTTGGCTCCTTATCTTTTAGTAAAATATGGGAGTAAATTGATTATACCTTTTTCCCTGACTCTTGTCCCCATGGTTTCATTTCAGAAGTAAATACAATATAATCTCAGGTATGAATGATCGCCTGAAAATTGCCCTACGTTTTATTTTGTTGATCCTGATCGGATCTTTGATCGGTTTTTCGCCATCTACTAATAGTGTAACCGAAAATACACGGAAATTGAGGCTTGCCTTTGCAGCAGAGGACTATTCTACCGGGGCTGAGATTCTAATCGACTTGGCAGAAGAAAATCCCTGGTGGACACCACTCTGGGAAAGTGCTGGTAATGCTGCCTATCTTGGAAGCGACTATCTGACAGCAAAAAGTGCATATGAAAAGGCATTCCAAAAAAATGATCTTTCTATAGAAGGACAGATAAAATTAGGCCAGACCTATCTGAAGCTGGGGGAAGAAGATATGGCGGCTGCGACCTGGCAGGAACTTGAAGAATCCGCTGCGGCGCTGGAAGAATTGGCATATCTCTATGAAGGAAATGGAGAAATCACCCGGGCGATCGAGGTCTGGCATCAATATCTGACCCAAACAGCGGATGGCAACACTCCTGAACTGATTTACCATTTCGGTCTGCTAGTAGCAGCCGATACGCCACCTAAATCACTGCCGTATCTGGATCAAGTGAGAGAGGCGTTCCCGGAAGCTGCGGGGATTGCCACAGCGATCCGAGGAACAATCTCTGAGGAACCGGCCTATCAATATGTAACAGCCGGACAGGCTCTGGCAGCAGTGAATCAATGGAACCTGGCAGTCTATGCTTTTGAGAGAGCGACCGCGCTCCGACAGGATTATCAGGAAGCCTGGTTGTATCTGGGTGAAGCCCTGCAGCATCTGGATGAACCCCGGGATGACATTTTGGATGCTCTCGAGACAGGGATGGCTTTGGATGAGGATTCTCCACTGGCAAATCTATTTCTAGGTTTATACTGGCAGCGCCAGGGTTCGCATAACACAGCCCTGGAATTTTTTCAAGTTGTGCAAGATCTCTGGCCCACAAATGCTGATGTTCGTGTAGAGGCCGGTAAATCATTAGGAGCTCTCGGTGAGTTGAATGCTGCTCTTGAAAAATACCAGCAAGCAGTAGATCTTGATCCCCTGGTTGGAAATTACTACAATGAGTTGGCGGAATTCTGTGTCCTATATGACTATCAGCTGAAAGAAATAGGCCTTCCTGCGAGCCGGATCGCCGTGCAGTTTAATCCTGCTGATGAAATAAGCCTTGATATCATGGGACAAGTGCTTTTGGCACTGGATGATAATCTTAATGGTGTGAAGTTCTTTCAGATGGCGCTGGAATCAAACCCGGGTTTTGCTCCAGCACATTATCACTTAGGAATATATTATTCAGCTTTTGACGATACCGAACGTGCGGTTTACCATTTGCAGCAGGCCCTTAGATATACGGAAAATCCAGCGCTGTTCGATCAAGCTGAGCGTTTGTTATCTAATTATCAGTAGAGATTGTTGGGAGACTATATGAAACAAAAGTTCTGGCTGTTTTTTGCTTTCATCGTAATTATCCTTGCTTCCCTGGCATGCAATATATCCCAGGTTTCTAAGATATTTGGTGAATATCCCACCAATATCGGAGACTTGATATTTCAGGATGGTTTTTCTGACCCCTCCAGCGGTTGGGACCAGGTCCGGACCCAAGAAGGCGTGACCGATTATGAAAACGATAGATATCGGATCCATGTCAACTCCACTAATGCGGATTATTGGTCCAACCCCGGTCTGTATTTCATGAATGTTAAGATCGAAGTGGATGCTGGCAAGAATGGCGGCCCGGATGATAATGATTACGGTGTGTTATGTCGGTACCAGGACACAGAGAACTTTTATTTCCTGATCATCAGCAGTGACGGTTATTACGGTATAGGCCTAGTAGAAGGTGGCGAACAAAAACTGCTATTTCCTCCCCAAATGTATCAGTCAGATTTTATTCACACCGGATTAAGCGCAAATCATATTCAGGTGATCTGTGATGGTCCCCGATTGGCACTCATTGTCAACGGTGAATTCATTGCCGAAGCTTATGACAGCACCTTTATTGATGGGGATATCGGCCTGATCGTTGGTTCCTTTGATGTTCCCGGAGTTGATATCTGGTTTGATAATTTAATGGTGACGAATCCCTGAGGAAGTTTTAAGGGAGTCCAAGGTTTCCAATAATGAAAATATATCTTGATATGATTGGCTGCCGCTTGAATCAAAGTGAGATAGAGATTCTTGCCAGGCAGTTTTCAGCAGCAGGGCACAGCCTGGTTGCAGATCCAGCTGATGCGGATCTGGCAGTGGTCAACACCTGCACGGTGACATCTGCAGCTGCTGCTGATTCGCGCAAAGTTATCCGCCGCATCTCCCGCAGTGGCGTAAAGAATATCATCTCAACTGGCTGTTGGAGCGAACTCTATCCCGAACAAGCTTTGGATCTTCCTGGTGTAACCAGGGTTGTATCCAATGCAGAGAAAGGACGCTTGGTCTCAGATTTGCTCACATTGGATCCTGTGGAATTTGAGAAAGAGCCGCTCGAGCGGGTAAAAGTACCAGGAAGCCGCCAGCGGACAAGGGCTTTCATCAAGACACAGGATGGCTGCCGCCATCACTGTACTTTCTGTATAACAACTGTCGCTCGTGGGAATTCCCGGAGCGAGTCAACTGGAACCGTAATAAAAGAAATAAATGCCGCGGTCCAGGCTGGATTCAAAGAAGTCGTCCTAACGGGTGTTCAGCTGGGATCATGGGGGAAAGAATTTACACCTGTTCAAGGCCTGGAAGACCTGGTTAAGCAAATATTGAAAGAAACAGATGTTCCCCGGCTGCGATTGTCTTCAATCGAACCCTGGGATGTTGCTCCCTCGTTGATCGAACTTCTGCAGGACGAGAGAGTCGCCCGCCATTTCCATCTCCCGCTTCAGTCCGGCTCAGCTGAGATATTGAGGCGAATGGCCCGGGCCATCAACCCGGCCAGATATGCCAGGTTGGTTGAGGATATTCGATCTGTGGCACCGAAGGTCGCACTTACCACAGATATCCTGGTAGGTTTTCCTGGTGAAACTGAGGATCAATTCAAAGAAAGTTTCGATTTTATCCGCCAAATGGATTTCGCCTCCGGGCATGTATTTAGCTATTCCGCCCGAGAAGGTACTCCCGCGGCTGATTATCCGGACCAGATCCCCCATCCTATCAGGAAGATGCGCAGTGCTGAGATAAGGGATCTCTTGAATCACTCGGGTGAAGCCTATCGCGAGCAATTTGTGGGATCGGAACTGGTTGTCCTCTGGGAACAGGTGAATGAAAAGACTCATAAAGCTGTTGGATTGACTGATAATTATCTTCGGGTTGAAGCCCTTGCATCTCGAGAGGTTTACAATACATTTTCCAGGGTCAAAATAACTAAAATTTCCCAAGATGGAGTCCTGGGGGAAATCCTGAATTCATAATAGGAGGAAATTATGACTGATTGTTTGTTTTGTAAAATCGTACAGAAGGAAATTCCGAGTGAGATCCTATTTCAGGATGAGACGATCACGGTATTCAAAGATATCAACCCGGCTGCCCCGGTGCATTTGCTGGTGATTCCGAACAAACACATCCCATCTGTCGGTGAAATGGAAGATGGTGACGAAGTCATCTTGGGAAAGTTGTTTTCAGGTGCAAAAGCTGCCGCTGAAAAAGCAGGGATAGCAGAGACTGGTTACCGGTTGATCATCAACAACGGTCCGGATGCTCATCAGGAAATACACCATATTCACATGCACGTGCTTGGTGGGGAAAAAATGAAGCATCCCATGGGCTAAGGGGTTGAAAAGGGTATAATTAAAAATATGAGTATAAAAAAACAATTACGAGATGCATTAACAGATGCTTTAAGATCGGGTGATACCCAGCGTAAAACCACACTGCGGATGGCACTGGCCTCTATCAAGAACGCTGAAGTGGAAGCCCGGAAAGACCTGGCTGAAGATCTGGTCTTGAATTTGATTCAAAAAGAAGTGAAAGCCCGACAGGAAACCATCGAGGGAGCGAAAAAAGCACAAAGACCGGATTTGATCGAAAAAGCAGAACAGGAGATCATGATCCTCAATGAATTTCTTCCCGAGCAATTAACCGCTGATGAGTTGAGGGTTTTGGTTCTGGAAGCCATCCAGGAATCTGGATCTAGCTCAATGGCTGAAATAGGAAAGGTCATGGACGCTTTAATGCCAAAGATTCGCGGCAAAGCAGATGGTAAACTAGCTAATCAGATCGTCCGGGAATTGCTGGGAGCAGAGTAGGTCCAATTATCTGGAACAAAAAGTAGTATATGCAGGTGAAAATTACGAATTCCTGCCCTAATTTATGAACGATAAAACGCTAAAACCATCTCTAATCAGAACTGCAGTGTTAACGCTTGTATTAATACTTTGTATGGGCGGTATCTGGTGGCTGATCAATTGGTCACTGACTGGTGCCCTTTCTACCGTATTGGTGTCGGAAGGCAGTGTTGCTTCCCAGGATGTGATGTCACCCTATGCGGTGACCTATCAAAGCCAGGTGTTAACAGAAGAATTACAGCAGCAAGTGGCTCAGGGAGTGGACCCGATCTACACCCGGCAGGATTCGGCCATTGCCCGCCAACAGCTGAATCACCTCAAAGACGCTTTGACATTCATTGATGCGGTCAGAAATGATCAATTCGCTAGCCAGGAACAAAAATTCACTGACCTGGCTGCCCTGGATGGAATTTATATCTCCCAGGATACTTCCGAACAAATCCTTGAACTGAGTGATGTACGTTGGCAAACAGTGAGGCAGGAATCTGTTGTTATCCTGGAACAAGTAATGCGCACAGCTATCCGGGAAGTAGATCTGGAAGAAGCCCGTCAGCAGCTGCCTTCCCTGGTCAGTTTGTCTCTGTCAGAAGACCAGGTTAATCTGGTCGTGGAATTGGCTTCCGCATTTGTAGCACCAAATAGTGTCTACAGTGAAGATGCTACTGAAGCAGCTCGGCAGGAGGCGATCCAGGGAATTACACCGGTTTCCCGGTCAATAGTTGCTGGTGAAACCATTATCCGGCGGGGAGAGATCGTCCATTCGGAAGATATCGAAGCTTTGCAAGAGGTTGGATTATTAACAACATTCTCTGGATGGCAGAATCAAGCTGGAACGCTGGCAGTGGTGGTTCTCTGCGCTGTCATGATCATTCTGTATTTCCTGTCGCATTCATATATATTGAGAAATACCAAGAAATTGGTTGTCCTGGTTGTGTTGTTCTTGATTTTCCTGGGACTATCCCGTTATGTCTCTCCGGGTCATTTGGTTATCCCATATTTATTCCCCATGGCAGCATATTCACTGCTTATCGCTGCCTTGATTGATCGCAGAACAGCCCTATTCACAACTATACCCCTTGCTATCCTGGCTGCTTATGGCATGCCCCATGCCTTGGACCTGACTTTGTACTACAGTATGGGTGGAATGATGGGGCTGCTGATCTTAAGGCGACCACAGCGGTTGTCTGCTTATGTTTCGGTTGCAGGTATTATTTCTGTATCTGGTTCTGTGATCCTGGTTGCGTACCGGATCATCGATCCCGCTACAGATATTACTGGTCTGGCAACTTTGATTGCAGCTTCAATTTTTTATGGCGTGGCCTCAGCTGTTCTAACTATTTTGTTGGAATATGCCCTGGCACCACTGCTTGATCTGACGACTACTTTACAGTTGGTAGAGTTATCACGACCAGATCATCCCCTGCTGCAGCGTCTTTTGAGGGAAATACCAGGCACATATCAACACACACTCCAGGTTGCTAATCTGGCTGAGCAGGCGGCAGAGCGCATTCAGGCAAACAGCATGTTGGCCAGGGTTGGCGCTTTGTACCATGATATTGGAAAGATGAAAAACCCCCTGTTTTATATTGAAAACCAGAGTTCCAACCAGATTAACACCCATGATGATATGGCCCCGGAAGATAGCGCTGAGATTATTATTGACCATGTCCATTATGGACTAGAACTGGCAAAGAAATACCGGCTACCCACGCGCATCCGGGAATTTATTCCAGAACACCACGGCACTTTGATCACTCGCTACCAATACGGAAAAGCACTGGAAATTACAGATGGTGATGAAAGCCAAATCGATAAATCCAAATACCGCTATCCGGGCCCGCGCCCCCAATCAGTGGAAACTGCACTTGTAATGTTGGCAGATGGATGTGAGGCATATGTGCGATCTCAGAATCCAGAGACTGATGATGCCCTGCGAGCATTGATCAAGGATATGGTTGATAAGCGGGTGGCTTTGGGTCAGCTGAATAACACCGAATTGACTTTGAGAGACTTAAAGGTAATCATTGATTCCTTTACTACAACACTGAAGGGAACTTATCATGCCAGGGTGGATTATCCTGAAGAAGATAAATCAGGAGCCAATGGGCAACAACCCTCGGTAGATGACGCTACACTGGTTGAACTGCGGGAGTGAAAATTTAGCCCGGTGATTCTCATAACTGTACAAGATAATTTCAGAGAATTGATAGCTGATCAAATATTGAGCTCGGCAGCAGAAGCCGTACTTCATGGATGTGAAGTGCTGGATACTCCATCCCTGTTGGTCAGGATCACTGATGATGAAGAGTTAAGATCCCTTAATCAGCAATATCGCGGGATCGATAAAACCACGGATGTGCTTTCTTTCCCGACTGATTTTACAGATCCGGATCTGGAGAGCAGGTACCTGGGGGATATCGTGATCTCTTACAACAGGGCTGAGGAACAGGCTCAAAAAAGAGGACATTTCATAGAGGCTGAATTACAGTTATTGGTTGTTCACGGTGTGCTTCATTTGCTGGGTTATGACCATGCCGATCTTGAGGTAAAAGAAGAAATGTGGTCGATCCAGTCCCGGATCCTGGAAGAGCTGGGTCTGGATATAGAAATATAGGATAGATAGGACTATTGACTAATAAGAGTTTTGCCCAAACCAGACTTCAAGCTATCAGCGTCGCCCTGGAAGGTATTAAATACGTATTGATCACCCAACCGAACGCCTGGATTCACGGGGCATTCACTCTGGTAGTATTTTTTGCGGCGGGAATGTTAAAACTGCCTCGCCTAGAATGGGTCATATTACTGTTAACGGTTGGCATGGTATGGGTTTCCGAGATTTTCAATACGGCAATTGAGATAGCTGTCGATGTTGTTAGCCCGGAGTTCGATCCTAAAGCCAAAATTATCAAGGATATTAGTGCAGGAGCTGTTTTGATCAGCGTCTTGGTATCAATTTTGGTAGGATTGCTGATCTTTGGCCCACATCTCTGGAAATGGATCACGCAGTTGTTCTAAATAATGGTTTAGAAAGCGAGGTTTTAATGGTTGAATCTTCATTTCGTTTTGGCACTGTGGGAACACCCAAGAATAAACCCAAAAAACCGGGCGGTAGCGTCGGGGGGATATATTACTTAAATGATTTGGACCTTGAAGCCCTTGAACTTGGCTGGGTCCGCTCGGTTCGGGTATCTGAGAGTACTGCCGAGAAAATCAAGGAAGCAGGCCGTGAGAAAGATATTGCCTTAAGTGTCCATGCACCCTATTACATTAACTTGAATGCAAATGATGAAGAATGGCCAAAATCCCGCCAACGGTTGATGGACGCTGCCCGGGCAGGGCATCTATCTGGAGCGACAGACATTGTTTTTCATCCGGGATCTTATTTCGGAAAACCCGCGGCAGAGGTTTTGAAAGTTGCACTTCCTCGCCTGGATGGTTGTGTGCAAGAATTACGTGCCGAAGATAACCGAGTGATCTTGCGGCCAGAGACCATGGGGAAAGGCGCGATGCTTGGCTCTCTGGAAGATACTCTCGAAATGAGCCAGCTGGCAGGGGTTGAGCCTTGCCTGGATTTCGCTCATTTACACGCCAGACCGGGTGATGGCTCTGTTAATACTTATCAGGAATGGATGGATATCCTCAATGTGTACCGGAACACCCTGGGTGAAAAGAGCTTGGAGCGGTTGCACTGCCATCTTTCAGGGATCGAATACTCAGAAAAAGGTGAACAAAACCACCTGGAGATCAGCGAATCGGATTTTAATCTGGATGCATTATTCCAGGCCCTGGTCGATAGCAAAGCTGGTGGACGTATCTTATGTGAAAGCCCAATGCTGGAAGAGGATGCCCTCTTCATTCAAAAAACCTGGCAGGAGCTAACTACAAAATCAGTTAAATAGAATAAATACTATGGCAGATATAAACGAAAAATTATTGACTTTGCATCAATCTATGAAAGAATGTCGTGCCTGCCTGGACGAGGGCTACGAGATCTATCCCCCGGCGGTTATCTCTGGATCAGGTTCTGCCCGGTTTATGACTATTGGTCAGGCACCGGGGATCACGGAACAGGAAGCGGGACGACCATTTAATGCTGGAAGTGGGAAACGATTATTTGATTGGTTGGGCCGGGCCGGGATTGAAGAAGACTGGTTCAGATCCACTCAGTATATGACTTCTGTGACAAAATGTTATCCCGGCAGACAACCTTCAGGCAGTGGAGACCGTGTGCCAGGTCGTCGAGAACTGGAATTGTGCCGGCCTTTCCTTGATCAGGAAATCGAATTGGTCGATCCCCGGGTGATCATTCCGATTGGCCGTTTGGCGATAAATCTGTTCTACCCAAAAAAGCTGAAGCTCCAGGAGATCGTTGGCACCCAACTGGAGGTATCTGGACGCTGGGTGATCCCCTTACCCCATTCTTCTGGCGCCAGCCGATGGCACCAGATCGAAGAGAACCGCTGTTTGATCGGCCAGGCGATCATCTTGATCCGGGAAAAACGAGAACGATATTTTCCCCAATGAGTCATTGAAGAGTTTTTTTCTCTGGTATTAAATCAGAAAGGGCGGCCCAGCAGGCCGCCCTTTTTAGTTTACTTGTATACGTCTCTTAATTCCCAGCCTGCACAAAATTGATCCGAATCAGGTTCGAATCACAACTATCATAGGTTTGGAAATATATCTTTTCTGTCAGCGGCAGATTTGCCTGGTCTAATAGCTGGATCCAGATCGAATTTTCTGAAGCTATAGCTGTGTCGTGGAGGGTGATTTCATAACCTCCCTCGCCGTAGTTTGTCGCCATACCGGATAAAGTCAACCCGGTAACATCGATATCTCCCAATGAACCACCTGCTTCGATGAGGATACCTGGAACAGGGGCGCCTTCGATATCAAATACTTGCCCACCTACTCCCAGCCAACCGCAGCCAGCATCTGTATGAAAGGTATTGACCTCATAACTGGGTGATCCATCCTGAAGTTTGAAAGTTGTGCCGCTTTCCAAATCTGCAGTTGGAATTGGCGTATTTGTTGGTTCGGGTGTATTAGTTGGTTGAGGCGTATCTGTCGGAGTTGGTGTTGGTGAACTTGTTGGAGTCCAGGTAGGGGGCAGCACACCTTTCGGGGTTGGCGTAGGCGTATTGGTTAGAATCAGAGCTGGTAAAGTAGTTGGCGGGAGCGGGTTTATCATCGTTTGGGGGTTGATATAAATGATGGCAAACACCAGGCCTACAACAATGGTAGCAGTCACCAGGATACCGGAAAGCATATTTATTAAACATCCCCCGTTGTTTCTTTTTTTTCGGGGAGATTTCGGAGCTTGCTCTTCTACTGGTTCAGGATCATCCAGTAAATCTTCAAAAGAATCTTCAAAAGGGTCGGACATCAATTTACTCCTGGGAGTAACTTATGATGGTAAGGTTATTTCTATTGTACTCAGCTTCCAGCGCCGTTCAAGCCACTCATCCAGAGCACTTTCTTTCAGCAGTTGGCGAATGGCAGGATCAAGGGCGCGATTTGGATCTTTATCAAGAACTTTGATGATATGATACCCGATTTCTGTTTCTATAATATCACTAGTTTCTCCAACTTCGAGGGCGAACAGAATCGGATCCAAATCGGGGATAACTAGGAATCCCTCAGGAAACCAGCCAAGATCTCCCTTGGTTTGGGGATCATGTGTGCTGGCGAGCTGAGAAAATAATTTACCTTCGTTTAATGATTCTAAGGTAATTTCTGCGGAAGTCAGGTCATAAAAGAGCATTTGCTGGGCATGGATCTGTTCCATTTCCAGGGGCACATCATTAATGATATCGTCTCTCATCCAGGCGGCTTCCAGGGACCGTTTTAAATAACCCCTGAAGCTCTCCTCAGTAAAACCATTAGCAGCCAGCCAATCTGCCAATGGCTGATCGTCAGTATCGAGTCCGGCAATCCGGTTGTCGAGCTCTAGTTCAGAAATCTGGAAACCTTCCGATTTAGCAGCTTGAGCCAGAAGAGTATTATTGATCAGATCGTTAATTACAATGGTGTGATCATCCGCAGTCAGGTCGCGATTTACTGCCGCTTTATAGCGGGCCAATTCCTCCTGGAATTCTGACATTGTGATTAAGTCACCGTTCACAATCGCCGCTGTTGGAATGGGAGTTGGAGAGGGGGGGAAAGGTGTTCTGGTTGGTAAGATTGGGGTACCGGAAGGGACAGGTGCTCCGCCTTTACCACATCCGCTGATCAGGATGATTAATATTAATCCAATGATAATGAACTTGTTGAATTTTTGGTCACCATTCATATGTGTAGATTATAAACGCTTCCGCATGATGAATTGAAGCAATTATTAATTTTGACCAAATCGGATTATAATGAAGAAAAGTTAAAATTTCTTGCAATTATTCACATCGGCAGATTGGAGATGCAGAAGGAGTTTTTCCAATGGTGGATTCCCAGCTATTACGATCCCTGAAAGACGAAAATACTACGCTGAAATATGAAAATGAAGATTTGAAAGAACAGAACAGCCGACTCTGGAAAATTATCCAGTCCCTGAATGAACTTCAGAACAATCCACAGGCAATTTCATCACCAGCTGACTTGCTTGAGATGGTGATGAATATTCTCAATATTGCCCTGGATGCCGCAGAATCAGAAGATGGATCGATTCTGCTGCTGGATGAAGAAAATGATGAACTTGTTTTTGTGGCGGTAGTTGGTGATCGTTCAGAAGAACTGACTAATTATAGGATCCCGGCAGGATCGGGTGTTGCGGGTTGGGTTAACCTGCATAAAAAAGCCACCCTGGTTGCGGATGTGCGGAAAGATGACCGCTGGATCTCCGCAGTTGATCAGTCCATAGGATTTCACACGCAGAGCTTGATGGCTGTCCCATTAATCCTTGATGACCGTGTATTGGGGGTGATGGAGGTAGTTAATTCTCGATCTGAGGACCTCTTTAATGATATGGATATGGAGCTGCTGCAGTTAGTTGCCCGATTGGCTTCATATGTCTTCGGATCTACTGAAGAAGATTCTGGGAATACTCACAACCAATTAGCCGGTGCTAGCATTAACTGAAAGAACTGTTCCGGTTGGTCTTGACAGAACGGGTTTTTTATTCATAATAAGAGGGTAATTAGCAACGATAATTAAATAAGAAAAATCGCCGACGGAGAAAAGTACGCTGGTTGTCACTGACAGGGAGTACGGGGCAAAGACTGAGATCCTGTACCAGACCGCCACCCAGGGGAAGTTCACTCCCGAGAGCTCAAGGGAAAGGGTAATCCGAGTAGTTTGAGCCGCAGCCCCGACGTTATCAGGGGAACCAATCGCAGGAATATTTTCTTCTGCTGTTGGGATCAAGTGAGCCGAGAACCGGCTAAATTGGGTGGTACAACGGGTAATCCCCGTCCCTTTCTGGGGCGGGTTTTTTGTTTCTAGAACCCGGTCATGTCATACCAATGCGGAATACCGAGTAGTTCAGGAGGACCTATGCAAGAAAAAATGGATTTAATCAAGGAAGAAGCCCTGGGTGCACTGGGGTCAATTGAAGATCTCAGCGCCCTTGAAGTCTGGCAGGCGAACTACTTGGGGCGAAGTTCAGCAATCATGGAGGTCTTTAAAAATTTGGGAACTCTGTCAAAAGAGGAAAAACCGGCTGTTGGCAAAGCTGCCAATATCGTAAAGGTTGCCCTAGAAAAAGCATCCGGGGAAAAAGGAATCCTGCTTGAACAACAGCTCATCAAAGAGTCACTTGCGGGAGAGAAGATCGATGTCACCTTACCCGGTAGACGGACTGTCAGCGGTGGACTCCATCCTACAACCCAGACCTTAAGAGAGATTTACCGTGTGTTTGGTGATATGGGATTTCAGATTTATCGCTCCCAGGAAGTTGAAACAGATCAGTATAATTTCCAGCATCTGAACTTCCCACCTTTTCATCCTGCCCGCGATATGCAAGATACCTTCTTTGTTAAAAGCACTGAAGAGAGGGGAGATGACCCGTTGATGCTGAGAACGCATACCTCTCCGGGTCAGATCCATGCCATGCTGGAACATATCAACAGGTACCCGGACGATCCGCCTCCAATTCGGATCATTTTGCCGGGTATGTGTTATCGATATGAACAGATCACTGCCCGCTCAGAAATTCAATTCAACCAGGTAGAAGGTTTGGCAGTAGGGAAGGGGATCACCTTTGGTGATCTAAAGGGCACGCTGAGCAATTTCGCCCGCAGAATGTTCGGGCAGGAAGCAAAAACGCGTTTTCGGGCTTCCCACTTCCCGTTCACAGAACCCAGCGCTGAAATGGATGTAGGCTGTTTTCTATGTAAAGGAGAAGGGTGTTCTGTGTGCAAAGGAGCGGGGTGGCTGGAGATATTGGGGTGCGGGATGGTCCATCCCACCGTGCTGATAAATGGCGGATTCGACCCCGAAGTTTACTCAGGTTTTGCATTTGGCATGGGACCGGAACGAATAACTATGATGCGCCACCATATTGAGGATATTAGAAATTTCTGGGCAAACGACCTGCGTTTCCTGGAACAATTTTAGATCAAGCCAGGTTTTTGCAGCCGCGAGATTATTGAAAGGATTGAAAAATGAAAGTACCAATATCATGGTTGAAGGAATATGTTGAGATTTCCCTGCCCATTGAAGAATTAGCTTATAAGTTGACAGTTGCCGGACTGGAAGTTGAGGAGATCCGGTATGTCGGTTTGCCGCTGCCGCAAGGTAAAGGGCAGGAAACCAAGATCACTGGTATATCCTGGGGTCCGGAGGAGATCGTTGTCGGTGAAGTGAGTGAGGTAATGCCTCATCCTGACGCTGACAGGTTGGTCCTGTGCCAATTGGACGATGGAATCCAGCAGCATACAGTGCTGACCGGTGCGCCTAACTTGTTTCCCTTCAAAGGTAAAGGCCCCCTGGATCCACCCTTAAAAGTTGTCTACGCCAGGGAAGGCGCTACGATCATTGATGCATATAATGAAACTGATCCCAACGCGACTACAACACTGAAGAGGAAAAAGATCCGTGGTGTGGAATCCTATTCGATGGCTTGTTCAGAAAAGGAATTAGGCATATCTGATGAACACGAAGGAATAATCTTGCTTGATCAAGATGCACCCACTGGAATGTCTTTGGCGGAATACCTTGGTGACGCTGTCTTGGATATTGCTATCACTCCTAACATTGCTCGAGCAGCAAATATTCTGGGGGTGGCCCGTGAAGTTGCTGCCATCACCGGAGCCGAGTTGAAATATCCTGAGATTGAGCCGATTATGGAAGGTGCACCCATCCAGGGCAAAGTATCGATCGATATTAAGAATCCTGAAGATAATCCAAGGTTTGTGTTGGGGATGATTGAGAATGTAGAAATCAAACCAAGCCCATATTGGGCTCAGCTGCGGTTAAAACTGGCTGGTGTGCGGCCCATAGATGCATTGGTGGATGCCACCAATTACACCATGCTGGAGATTGGAGAACCGCTGCATGCCTTTGATTATGATGTCCTGGTTGACAGAGCAGAGGGGAATCCACCTATAATCATCACCCGTAGGGCAAAACAAGGCGAAACCCTGACCACCCTGGATGATGTGGAAAGGAAATTGGATGATTTTACGGTCCTGGTCACCGATCAGGCTGGACCACTTTCTTTGGCCGGTGTGATGGGTGGTGCGGAATCTGAAGTTCGAACTGAAACAACAAACGTTCTTCTGGAAGGCGCCTCCTGGAATTATGTAAATGTCCGGAGAACTGTAGCTTCCCAGGGTTTACCTTCTGAGGCAGCTTATCGATTTGAACGCGGTGTTCATCCGGAGATCGCTCCTATTGGTGTTAGCCGCTGTCTGGAATGGATGAGGAAGTGGACTGGTGGAACAGTAGCCAAAGGGCTGGTGGATGAATATCCGCTACCGCAGGTGGATCACAGTGTAACCCTGACTCCGGTTGATGTTGAACGCTGGTTGGGCATATCCTTATCCGCTAAAGAAATCGCCGACCTGCTTACAAAACTTGAGTTCTCTGTTTCTATCGAGGAAAATCAATTGGACGTAAAAACTCCCCCGCATCGTTTGGATATCGGGGAAGGCATGATTGGAAGAGCAGATCTGATGGAAGAGATAGCCCGGGTCTATGGATATGACAAGATCCCGGAAACCAATCTGGCTGATGAGCTGCCCTTGCAGGCGGGTAATCGTGATCTGGAACTTGAAGAGAAGGTTCGGGATAAACTGGTAGGACTTGGATTGCAGGAGATCGTTACCTACAGGATTACTTCCCCAGAATCAGATGGAAAAGCCTTGCCACCTGGAACAGAAGAAGGGCGGGAATACTTGGAGTTGGCCAATCCCATCAGTGCAGATAAGACCGTCATGCGCCAGGAGCTGCTGGCAAGCATGCTGGAAGTTGTAGAGAAGAATTTCCGCAGCAAAGACCGCATTGCTTTGTTTGAAATTGGCCCTGTGTTTTATCCAGAAGATGTAGATCTTAATATCCCCGAAGTGCCAAAATTGGCATTGGGTTTGTATGGATCCCGGGCACATCCCTCCTGGCAGGGAGCGAAGAAGGACCTGATGGATTATTATGATCTCAAGGGGATTGTGGAGGAATTACTGGCTGACCTGCATATCAAGGGTGTGAAATACATTCCGGAAGCCGCCCCTTATTTCCATCCGGGAAAATCTGCCCGGATAGATGTGGATGGAATTCTTCTCGGTTACCTTGGTGAAGTCCATCCGCAGGTTAAACAAAACTACAAATTACCGGATCGTCCGCTCCCCGCCGCGATCCTGGATGTCAATGCTTTGCTGGAAAGAGTAGATGACCTTTATGACGTGGAACCGGTCCCGGATCAGCCGCCCGTGTTAGAAGATCTGGCCTTGGTGGTGAACGATGACGTTCCAGCCCAGGATGTGCAGGCGTTGATCGAGCAAACTGGGGGCAAGACCCTACGGGATGTGCGTTTATTCGATGTGTATCGCGGTGAACAGGTGGGTGAAGGCAAAAAGAGCCTGGCTTACAGTCTCGTGTATCAGCATCCAGAAAAGACGCTAACTGATAAAGAAGTTCTGGCGATTCGGAATAAAATTGTTAAACGTCTGGAAAAAGAAATCGGAGCCAAGCTGCGCAGCTGGTAAGAATAAGGGCGAAGTCCTTGGATAAGACTCCGCCCTTTTTTGTTATTGATAAGTATTTTTTATCAAGAGTTTATCTCCTCTAAAGTGGTTAACTATCTTCCTGAAATAAGGATAGTTAACCACTTGAAATCAAACTAAACGGAGAATGGAAAATATAATGGAAGCTTTCGTCATTGCTGTTAGTCGTAGCGCTACACATACTTTTACTAAACCAAATCTCGATGCCATAAATTTAATTGCTGGACATGGTGTTGAAGGTGATGCTCACGCCGGAAAATATATCAAACATAGATTTCTAGTAAAAAAAGACCCAAAACGGCCTAATGATCGCCAGATTCATTTGATCCATATTGAATTATTTGAACAACTAAGTTCTAAGGGCTACTCAGTTAAACCGGGTGAACTAGGTGAAAATATCACAACGAAGGGAATTGACCTTCTCAGTTTGCCTACAAATACTAAACTGTATATAGGTTCAGAAGTAGTTGTGGAGCTAACAGGGTTACGTAATCCATGTATTCAAATCGATCAATTCCAAAAAGGTCTGTTAAAAGAAGTATTATTCAAGGATAACGAAGGAAATCTTGTTCGTAAAACAGGTGTGATGGGTGTTATTTTAACTGGTGGTGAAGTGCACCTGGGAGATACAATTACAGTTGAATTACCTCAAAAACCTTTCCACCCCCTCGTATATACAGGTGAACTGCCGTATAAATAAGTTTTCACTAAAAAAAATCTAAATGACCTATACCTAATCTAAGAAGAAAATCCTTGCTCAGATAGGATAGGCAGCCATCTTCGTTATTGGCTTAATCCCTTTTTTTTCTTCTGAAATTCTTTTCTCTTGCTGGAATTATCAAATAGCAGTGAGCTTTTTAGGCCATTGGTTCTTGTAGTTCTCACTACTCCTACTCGTAAATTCCTCATCTATTATTTAGAATGACACGTCCATACGATTATGATAATTGTAGTTGTCGAAACACAATAAATCTACATTATCAACTATCGTTTTCTCTTCTGACCCATCTATATAAATGCAAGAATTGTATTAATACAAAATATGAAACAACACCAGTTAATACAATATGTGGAGGTGTCTATGATGCGTTCATGGTTCCTTCTGCCGAATTTCAGCTGATTGGACTAACATAGAGAGCGGTACAAATAATGGGGGAATGTGACAAACCTGTGATAAGTTTTTTATACTCTCATAAAAGTAGTATCATCTCGTTTGGTTTCTCCCATAAGGCTAAAATTAATTGGTATGAGTTTATCAATTGAGCCTTTTTAGAATTGGGTAAATCCTCAGAGTTTAATAAACAATATAAGGAGGTTCATTGCCGAAAACTGACGAAGAACAGATCGGAAATAAAACAAAGAAAAGAAGCTTCTTGAAAAAGCTAGGTTGGGTAGGTATCATGCTAATTTTGATACTTGTTATCAACGTAGCCGGAGCAAGTGCATGGGGGATTGAAGAATATGCTGACAATAACCCCGAGTTCTGTGCTACATGCCACAACATGGAATCTCATGTTTCATCCTATCTGGAAAACCCAGAACATTTGTCGTATGTCCATATGGAGGCAAACGTGGGATGTAAGGATTGTCATAGCGACTATTCTATTGTAGATCAAGCAAAGTCGTTAGGACAATTTTTAGTTGGTGATTACGATGAAGTCATGTCCAGACGAAGAGTTGATGACGACATGTGCTTACAATGCCATATAAGTTTGGAGTTTCAGGAAGACGAAACCGATTACCTGGAAAGGAATCCCCATAAGAGTCATTGGGAGAATTTAAAATGTGTGAGCTGTCATCTCTCACATGATAAACAAGTAGATTATTGTAGTCGGTGCCATGATAATGGCGGACAAAGAATGACAGGTGATATACCAATCCCTCGGGCAATAAACCCTTGGGCTGAAGAGTAAAATAATCTTAATTTCGAAGACAGGAGAAATATCATGACAAAAGGAAAAGAATCTATCAGTCGGAAAAGTTTTCTCAGGCTGGCGGGTATGGCAACGGTTGGCACCGCAGTAGCTACTACTGTGGGATGCTCACCTAAAGGTGGCGCATCTGGATATGGCTTGGATACAGGACCGATCGAATTTACAAAAGAAACTGATGTTTTGATCATCGGCACAGGCGGCGCAGGTTTTTTTGCAGCTTATGCACCCACAAAAGCCGGGCTTTCAACAATCATGGTTGAGAAGAGCGCCAGCTATGGCGGCGACACGATGATTTCTGCTGGTCTGATGCCAATTAATGGCACTGTAGCTCAAGAACAACAAGGAATCGTAGATAAAAGCGCAGAGGAAGTTATCGAAATCTATAAGGATAATATTAATGCACACAGATTGCCTGAATTCTTGAAAATGAGGATAAGAAATTATGTTCGCGTTGCCAATATTTGGACAGAAGAAATGGGTGTTGAATGGACGGAGTTTGATCCAGGATATACAAAACATTTCCATGTCGCTGCTCCTGGTATGGGAAACCAGCACGCCATCCTTGATCCACTCTACAAGACAGTGGTTGCCAACGGCGCCGAAGTTTTATTTGAAACCAAAGCAATCAGCCTTATCGTAGATGAAGATGACAAACCCGTTGGCCTCCGAACCCTTGATACAATAACGGGAGAATATATTGACATCAAAGCAAAGAAGATTTGCATTGCCTCTGGAGGCTTTGCATGTAATCAGGAGATGATCGCTACCTATCTTCCAAATTGGGCTTCTGCGCGTATGATTACATACACAAGCATGGGTGAGGGTATACTAATGGCCGTGCCTTTGGGTGCGGGTTTAGAAGATATGGATTCTTACACCACCATGACAATGGACAATGACAAAATCAGTTGTGCCAGCTTTTATGGACCGATGATACATGTGAATCCTGAGGGCAAACGTTTTTGTAATGAGTTTAAACAGCATAAGGTAGGCCAGTTTATTCATGATTCACAGTGGACTCATCTTTGGACCATTTTCGATGAACAGCTTCTCAATGGTGCCGATCACATCAAATACGCTGTGACTAATGTGATCAACGAAGAAGGTCGAACCGTGAAAGCGGACACAATTGAGGAATTGGCTGAGTTGATGTTTGTTCCCCCGGCCGCGCTTGCTGAGACGATGAAAAACTACAATGAAATGGCCCTGGCAGGCGAGGATACAGAATTTGAAAAAACCGTAGATCAATTCCTGCTCCCTCTCTCTGGCCCCTTCTATGCTGCCATTACCAGGCCGATTCGCTACAAGACAAACGGTGGATTAAGGATCGATATGAATAGTCAGGTAACAAATGATGCTGACACGCCTATCACCAATCTTTTTGCCGCAGGATCTGTAACCGGTATCTGCTCCCCCAATGTCCATGATGTCTGTGGTTGTGGCCTGCACGCTGGTGAGATGATGGTCAAGCAGCTCGAGGAAGAAGCTTAACATTCAGCAAATCTATGAATTTGGAGTTTATGCCAAGTAATCAAAAAAACTGATCAGCAGATCAGTGACCAATGAAGTTTCAGCCCCTCGATTTGGGTACTATGCAAGCTAACCCAATTGAGGGGCTGTTTTTAAAATCATAAGAACCTCTGCCTATGTTAAAATCTGGTAAGCTCTATGGACTTTTTAGGCCATTGGTAGGGGAGTGAATCCGATAAAATGAATTCGTCGAGGTCAAATTCTATCTGTAATTCTTCTTGATTTGGGAATGGGGCAAGAAAATGAGGGGACTGAATCCTTTTTAAGGATTCAGTCCCCTCATTTGTACTTAACGTTAATCAATTCCTGAAATCATATATCCCATCTACAATGGGATATATTTTTGTGCAGGAAGGGCAAACCAGTTTGTTTGCGCCAGGTTCTACCTCTGGTAAAGGTTTATTGCAGGCTGGGCATTGGAAAAATCCCTCAAGTTGTTTTGCGTGGGAGGGTTTTTCTGAAATACTACGTGAAAAAACACTGGGGGATAGCTGCCACAAGCTACCGGTAAACTGAAAAATTGAATCCAGCGCTACCAGGATTCCGATTGGAATCCATTTCTTAAGAAAATTGATCCGGAAATGTGAGACGGTCAATAGACGTTCCAGGTTGAAACCGGTTTCAGCCAATAATCTATTTACGCTTTTTGGGTGAAAATCGAAATTCAATTTTTCAAACTCAATCGCTTCTAAGCTGAATGGATTCCATTCCTGTTTGCCAAGCCAATAGCGGAGGATCGCTTTCAGATTTTGTTTATTGGCGTATTCCAGCAGGAAAGGGCTGTCATGCTGTATAACCCGGTTGATCTGGCCCAAGGCTGAGGTGGGATCCTGCATGTGGTGCAAAACGCGGATCATTGTTGCGCCATCAAATAAATTGTCCACAAATGGCAGTCGGTAAACGTCTCCAGCAACATAAACATATTTATCACTCTTTCCAAGGTATTCCTGGGCTTGCTGTACCTGGGTGAGAGAATAATCTATAAGTACGATTCTTTTGAAACCAATGTAGCGTGGGGTGTTGCGGCCAGCCCCAGCCCCGATTTCCAGCAGCAGTGCCCCGTCATCTGGCAGCAAACGCCTTAAAGCGATTTGCTCGCAGCGATCTTCATACTCACGACCGCCCTCTTTCCAGAAACTGGTCTGATAATCAGAACCTTCGTAATCGATAACCGGGGGTTGATTTCCGTTGAGATTTTCCATTATTGCTCGTTAACTGCCGTTGTATCCACGACCGACACCACGGTAGCGAAAGCCGATTTCAGCCATTTTTGTCGGATCATAGATATTACGACCATCAAAAAGCACAGGGTTCCTCATTACTTTTTTGATCCGTTTGAGGTCAAGCTGACGGAATTCATTCCATTCTGTGTTGACGATTAACAGATCACATCCTTCAGCCATGGTATAGGGATTATCTACCATTTCAACATCAGGCAGTAATTTTGCTGCTTCTTCCATGGCAATAGGATCAAAGGCCTTTACGACGGCGCCGTCCTTTAGAAGCATGCTGCCTATTGTTATGGAAGGAGCATCGCGCATATCATCCGTATTCGGTTTGAAGGATAATCCCAGCATTCCGATGACTTTTCCAGAAAGTTTATCACTATCCAGAAGTGATTTAATCTGTTCCACTGCCATCACCCGCCGGTCAGTGTTTATTTCCATAACCGAATGCAGTAGTTGGGGGTGCCGCCCGCTTTTTTCAGCCATATATGCCAGCGCTTTAACGTCTTTCGGGAAGCATGATCCACCATAACCAATCCCGGCATTCAGGAACGATGGTCCGATCCGGGAATCAAATCCCATCCCATTCGATACTTCCATCACATCCGCACCCAAATCCTCGCAGATATTGGCAATTTCGTTGATAAAGGAAATCTTGGTTGCCAGGAAGGCGTTGGAAGCATATTTGATCATTTCTGCAGTTCTTAGATCTGTCACTAAGATAGGAGCCCTCAAGGGCAAATGAAGCCGGGCAACTTTCTCTGCAGCTTCTTCATCGAGGGAACCGACGACTATCCGATGGGGATTCATAAAATCAGCAATGGCCGATCCTTCCCTCAGGAATTCAGGGCATGAGACTACTGAGAAATTTTCTACTTCCGGATTTTGCTCCCGAATTATGTCAGAAACCCAGTCTCCCGTGCCAACAGGCACAGTGGATTTGTTGATGATGATCAATCCTTCCTTGATATGATCCGCAATGGCGCGTGCTGATGAAGCAACATACTGCAGGTCTGCCTCTCCGTCAACTCCGGAGGGCGTTCCAACAGCGATGAATACAAATTCAGCATCCTTCAGTGCTTCCTCGTAGGAAGTTGTATAATTGATTCGGTTAGCTAAAACGTTGCGGTCGACCAGATCTTTTAAGCCGGGTTCGTAAATTGGCATTAAGCCATCTTTTAATCCGGCAATTTTCGTTTCATCAATGTCGAGGGCCATTACATTATTTCCAAGATCAGCAAAACAAGCTGCCGTAATGATTCCTACATATCCAACGCCGACAACACATATATTCTTCATAATTATCCCTTTAGTTACTATGTAAGATATAGTATTCTTCAGCCCAAATCTTACCATACCACCCCTTATTTTGGGGGATAGCTGCCTGGTTTTGAAGCATACGAAATTGTTTAGTCGAAGAGGTAAAAGAGGTTCAATCCGCTCCTGGACAATTAGAACACATCCTAACAGCACTTAATATATAATATGATTGGCGCTGATAAGCGCGAAAATAGTCGAGGAGTTATCCATGTCTGGCCCGAGAGAAGTACATGCACCACGAGGAAACAAATTAACCTGTAAAAACTGGCAGATCGAAGCCGCATACCGGATGATCCAGAATAACCTGGATCCCGAGGTAGCTGGAGATCCTGATCATCTTATCGTTTATGGCGGCAGCGGCAGGGCTGCCCGGAATTGGGATGCTTTTGATGCTATTCTGGAGAGTTTGAAAAACTTGGATGAAGATGAAACCCTGTTGGTCCAGTCTGGTAAACCAGTTGCGGTGTTCAAATCCCATACTGATGCTCCACGGGTGCTGATTGCCAATTCCAATCTGGTTCCTTTTTGGGCGAATCAGGAACACTTTGATAAACTGGTTGCCCAGGGACTGATGATGTACGGTCAAATGACAGCGGGTTCCTGGATTTATATTGGCACCCAGGGTATTTTGCAAGGTACTTATGAAACACTGGGGTCGCTGGCTAAACAGCAGGGATGGCCTTCTCTAAAAGGTAAGTTCGTCCTGACTGGCGGCCTGGGCGAAATGAGTGGTGCTCAACCGCTGGCTATTACCATGAATGAGGGGGTTGGGTTGATTGTGGAAGTAGATCCAGCACACGCCCAGAGAAAACTAGAGATTGGCTATGTTGATGAAGTGGTATCGGATCTGGATCAGGCCCTTGAACTGGTAGAGGAATGTAAAAACAACGGCAAACCCATTTCTATTGGGCTGGTTGGCAACACGGCAGAGGTTCTCCCGGAACTCGTTCGGAGGGGAGTAATACCAGATGTGGTTACGGACCAGACATCTGCTCATGACGCACTGGATTATGTGCCGTTGGGTTTGGATATCCAGGAAGCGAAGGAGCTAAGGTCATCAGATCCTGATCAATATCGAAGCAGATCTCTTGACTCCATGGTCGAACACGTGAAAGCGATGCTGGATATGCAGGAAAAAGGCGCGGTGGTCTTTGATTATGGCAATAATATCCGCCAGCAAGCTTATAACCAGGGTTTGAAGAATGCTTTTGACTTCCCCGGTTTTGTACCAGCTTATATCCGTCCCCTATTTTGTGAGGGTAAAGGGCCGTTCCGGTGGGTTGCCTTGTCTGGAGATCCGGAAGATATCTATCGAACTGATGAATTAATCCTTGACCTATTCCCTGAGGACCAGCAACTTAAACGCTGGATCACAATGGCAAAAGAGAGCGTGCCGTTCCAGGGATTGCCCGCCCGGATCTGCTGGCTGGGATATGGAGAGCGAGTAAAAGCTGGTTTGGGATTTAACCAACTGGTAAAAGATGGGATTGTTTCTGCACCGATTGTTATCGGAAGGGATCACCTGGATTCAGGGTCAGTCGCTTCTCCCAACCGTGAAACAGAAGGTATGCTTGATGGTACGGACGCGGTCAGCGATTGGCCAATCCTGAATGCTCTGATCAATGCAGTTGGCGGTGCGACTTGGGTGTCTTTCCATCACGGTGGTGGCGTAGGCATCGGTTACAGCCAGCATGCAGGCCAGGTTATTGTCGCTGACGGCACACCAGAAGCAGCCTGCCGGCTCGAAAGGGTGTTAACAACCGACCCTGGAATTGGTATTGCCCGCCATGCAGATGCGGGATATCAGCAGGCTATTGACGCTGCAAAAAGACATGGCATTAAGATTCCAATGCTGGATTAATGGTAGCTGGATCAATTAAGTTCAAGCGTTAGAGGACTAATAATATGAATAAAATTGGGATTCTTACCAGTGGCGGTGACGCACCGGGCATGAATGCTGCCTTACGTTCAGCCGTTCGGATGGCGCTGGAAATGGGGATTGGCATTTACGCAATCAATGAGGGCTACCAGGGCATGGTTGAGGGCGGGGATATGATCCGAGAGCTTTCCTGGGATTCCGTAGGGGGTATCCTTCAACGCGGAGGCACAGTGATTGGGACAGCCCGCTGTGATAAATTCCGGACCAGGGATGGGCGCAAGAAAGCCGCTAAAAACCTGGTTGAGAACGGTATAGATGGACTGATTATTATTGGTGGAGACGGCAGTTTAACTGGCGCTTCGATCTTCCGGACGGAATGGCCGGAGTTAATTGCTGAACTTGTTAAATCCAAAGAATTACCCGAGGGGAGCATTCAAAAATATCCCAATTTGATATTTGTTGGATTACCTGGATCGATTGACAACGATATGTATGGTACGGATATGACCATCGGGGCCGATACTGCCTTACACCGCATCACAGATGTAATAGACGCCATCACGAGCACGGCTTCTTCCCACCAACGCAGTTTTGTTGTGGAAGTTATGGGCAGGAAGTGCGGTTATTTGGCAATGATGGGAGCCCTGGCAGCTGGCGCAGATTGGCTGTTCATTCCGGAAGTGCCGCCAGATCCAGATACCTGGCGGGATGAAATGTGTGAAGCACTCAAAGTAGGTCGTCAAGTTGGCCGCCGGGATAGCATTGTGGTCCTGGCTGAAGGCGCCCATGATAAGAATGGTGATCCGATCACCAGCCAAGATATCAAAGAGACCCTGGAAGATAGAATTGGAGAAGATACCCGAATTACAGTTCTAGGCCATTACCAGAGGGGAGGTTCTCCGAGTGCGTTTGATCGAAATCTTGGAACGCTCCTGGGGCATGCTGCAGTGCATAGTCTTAAGGAAGCTAAACCAGAGGACCCCCCTCAATTGATCGGCATGCGCGGCAACCGGATAGAAAGTTCACATTTGATGGAGTGTGTTAATTTAACCCAACAGATCGCTGCATACTCTGATGAGAATAAATTTGACAAAGTCCTGGAGTTAAGGGGAACAGGATTTCAAACCACATACAAAATTCTCCAAACTATGATACAGTCTGAACCTAAACCCAGGAAAGAAGGGGTGGAAATCTACCGGATTGCGGTTATGCATTCCGGCGGCCCCGCCCCGGGTATGAATACTATTGTCCGGTCAGCAGTTCGCTGGGGAGCTGATCAGGGACAAACCATGCTTGGAGTCCATAATGGATTCCCAGGTCTGATAAAAGGAGAGATCAAGGAATTAAACTGGATGGATGTGCGCGGTTTGGTAGGCCTGGGTGGGGCGGAGCTCGGAACGAACCGCACTGTGCCAACCGATGGTGATTATTATGCCATCGCCCGCACCATAGAAGAACAGAAAATTGATGCACTGCTGGTGATTGGTGGCGAATCTGGATATGATAGTGTGAATGAGATATTCAACCGTAAAAAAGAGTTCCCCAATTTTCAGATCCCAATCGTTTGCCTGCCGGCAACTATTGATAATGATCGCCCTGGATCTGAACTTAGTATTGGAGCGGACACAGCACTGAACAGCATTATCCAGGCAGTTGACCAGATCAAACAATCAGCGGTTGCCAGCCGGCGCTGTTTCGTAGTAGAAACCATGGGCAACTACTGCGGTTACCTGGCTCTGATGGGGGGCTTGGCCACTGGGGCAGAGCGGGTCTATATTCATGAAGAAGGTATCACCTTGCAGGATCTTCAGGATGATGTCGATCACCTGGTGACCGGATTTAGCCAGGGCAAACGCCTGGGTTTGATGATCCGCAATGAAAGTGCTCATCCAGTTTATACAACAGATTTTATGGTGCGCCTATTTGAGGTTGAAGGCAAAGAGCTTTTTGATGTCCGCCAGGCTATCCTGGGGCACCAGCAGCAAGGTGGGAATCCCTCACCCTTTGACCGAATCCAGGGAATTCGCCTAGCGGTGCAGAGTATAGATTTCCTGCTCAATGAGATCGGACAAAAAGAACCCAGGCAGGTATTTATCGGATTGGAAGCAGGAAAAACCCAATTCACCGGGATGGAAGACTATCAGCGGTTGGAGGATAGGGATTTCGGCCGTCCCAAAAAACAATGGTGGATGGATCTGCGGCCGATTGCCCATATTTTAGCCCAACCCGGTCCGGGACAGTGGAAATAGATCTGAAATCTCAAGAAAATTTACCAATAATTAAGACGAAGGGGCTGTCCCAAAAGTAATTGGCACAGCCCCTGATTATTTAATATAATGGGGGTATGAAAGAACAACAATTTAAACCCTACACACCGAAACAAGCCATGCTGATGCCAGCGAATCTGGACGAAATG
>Ga0307990_1000567_pt1 | contig 32850 bp, 28 predicted proteins | sample EllFjometagen129_FD_203168 | JGI IMG/M metagenome (GOLD analysis project Ga0307990, IMG submission 203168) | Marine microbial communities from Ellis Fjord, Antarctic Ocean - #129 | ecosystem: Environmental > Aquatic > Marine > Unclassified | place: Southern Ocean | collected 2014-10-08
GGGGTGGAAATTTTTCAGTATCCCAAAAATAAATATCATAACCATTAGTATAAAAAACAAATGGAATATCTTTACCTGAATTTTTTTGAATATTTTTAGCATACTGGAGTGCTTGTTCTTGACCAACACGAGCATCTTTTGAAGTTTTCTTAGCCTCAACCACTGCCAATGGATAACCATTTTCACCAAGCAAAGCGTAGTCAGCAAATTGATGACCCTGGTATTCATGTTCTGGCTCTTTAACTCCTTCTGGTAAACCAACCCAAATATCAAGTTCCGAAGTAACTTGTGATGGATTTTTTACATCCCAGCCAGCATTGGCTAATCTTTTATCAATAATTTCTTGTCGTGTAGTCGCTTCGTTTATTTTTGGCATATTATTTTAATAAATCATCGATCTTAATATTTAAAGCCTTAACAAGTTTTTCAAGCGTTAACACTCTCGGATCACCCGTGGCCCCTGCTTCTATTTTTGAAATAGTGTGCAATGTTACCCCAGATTGTTTAGCTAAAGACTCTTGAGAAAATTTCTTTTTTAATCGCGCTATTTTTAAATTTTCTCCAATTTGAGATTTCATCTTTTCTTTATTTTTCATATAGTAAAACTTTACTTTAAATTTATCAAAAATTTAGCTATTTGTAAACCTAAACAAGATATTTTTGACAGAAATCGGATTCGAACCAAAAAACCCCTTTATTTGCAGTGCCTTTCATTAACTTGACTACAACAAAAAAACTCAGCATAAACTGAGTTTTTTTATTTTTTGACTGTTATTAGGCAAGATATACCTGTCTAACACACCCAAAAATTGATGGCTCGGGGACAGGGATTCGAACCCCGATTACCTGGACCAAAACCAGGCGTCCTACCATTAGACGATCCCCGAATATATATTATTCCTGTATATAATAAAAATAATAAGCTATTTTTCTTAGCTTGTCAAAAAATTATATCTTGGCATAACGCCTAACCGCCACTAAACTAGCTAAAATATTAACTATAACTACAAGTAAAAATTCTACACCAAAAATTTGCCAAAAATTACTAAAGAAATAACCAATAATATCAACATTATAACCCACAAAGAAAACTTCTAAATAGGGCTGTAGTAATGATAGAAAAGGATAAAAAGCAAGTAATATGATGCCCATGCTAACTATGCTGTATATAATAGCTGAAATAATAAAAGGCATATAAATAAAACTGCCCGAAGCACCTACTAATCTCATAATATTTATTTCCTTTCTATGGGTATATATAGCCACTCTAATAGAGTTATAAACCACAATTAAACTAGTAATTATGAAAATGATAATAATAATCATTCCCACTTGATTAACTTTATCAGTAATATTATTAATTCTCTCTAAAATAATACTATTATCTGTAAAATCTCTAGACTCTATAATATTACTTTGATATGCTCGAAGAATATTTATAAGCTCGGGCGCTTTTTGACTAGTGCTAGGAATAATTATCAAACTAGGCGATAAGGGATTTTTACCCAACTCCCTTAAAGCTTGGATAATTTCTGGATTTTTTTCATTTTTTTCTCTAAAAGAAAGTAATGCCTCTTGCTTAGAAATATAACGAACATTTTTTACCTGTTCTAGGTTTTCTAATTCTGCTTTTAAACTCATTATTTGTGTTTCACTTGCTGAACTATTCAAATATAGATTAATATCAATTTTCTCTTTTACTGCTTCAATAGCGTTTTGACTTATTACTTGAACAGTTATTAAACTATTTATAGAAAATAAAGCTAAAATTAAAATAGTTACCGTCACAATTGACAGCCAAATATTTCTATATATATCCTGAAAACTTAATTTTAAAATTCTAAATAAAAACAAAAACATAAGTTATATTAACGTATAATGTATTTACCTTGTTCTTGATCACTAATAATTCTTCCTTCGTCCATGGTTATAACTCTTTTTCTAAGACGATTAACTATATCTCTATTGTGAGTAACTAAAACTACAGTAGTGCCAAAATTATTAATTTTTTGTAAAAGCTCAATAATTTCATTAGCATTAATAGAATCTAAATTACCCGTAGGTTCGTCAGCTAAAAGTATTTTTGGTTGATGGACTAAAGATCTGGCAATAGCAGCCCTTTGCTGTTCTCCACCTGAAACCTCATTAGGGTATCTATGACCTTTATCTTCTAAACCAACAATACTTAGAACACTGGGAACAATTTTTTTTATCTTAGCTGGACTTTGACTACAAACTTGCAAAGCAAAGGCAATATTTTCAGCTATAGTTTTTTTAGGCAATAGTTTAAAATCTTGAAAAATAACGCCTATTTGCCTTCTAAGATAAGGGACTTGTGATCGATTAAGTTTAGTTATATCCCATTGACCAACAATAACTTTACCGGAATCAACCCTTTCTTCTCCAGTTAAAATTTTTACTAAAGTAGTTTTACCAGTACCTGATTGACCAACTATAGAAACAATCTCTCCGGGTCTAATGTGTAAGCTAACATTATCTAAAACCGGAGTTTTAGGGCTATAGTATTTACTAATGTTAAAAATTTTAATCATATTAAAATAAAGTTTGAGCAAAATTAAATATATCTTTACTAGCAAATAAACTTTCTTCTCGACTACTAGCTCCTAAAATAACAGCAATAAGGTTTCTATCTCCATAAGGAATGCTTACAGACAAACAATTACCTGCTTCATGTAGATATCCGGTCTTAGAAGCGCTAAAGGGCATAACGTCATATCTCAACCAACTGTTGGTAGTGTATAAGTTATGCTTCTTTTTAGTATTAATAGTTGAGAAGCTATAACTTTTAGTACCAGTAATTTTCTTTATTATCAGATCACTTAGAGCATATTTAGTTATTATAGCATAATCTAAAGCAGAACTCACATTTTCAGTTGAAAGCCCGGTTGGCTCTCTAAAATGAGTATTGTTAGCATTTAATTCTTTAGCTAGAGCATTCATCTCTCCTATAAACTCAGTTCGTGATATTCCAGAATAACGCACTAGAGTTTCTACAGCATTGTTAGCTGAACTAACTAGAGCAGCATATAATAGATCTTCTATAGTCATAGTTTCTCCTTCAGACACTCTTAGTCTCGCTGATTCCCATTTATTACAATACTCATAATTATACTCTTCATCTTGATACTTATATTCTACAACCTGATCTAAGTTTCGATTGTGATTTAGAAATATCCTAACTGCATGTAATTTAGTTAAACTAGCAATTGGTAAAGAATTGTTAGCATCTTTTTCCCACAAAACATCACCGGTTTTTTGATCTATAACTACAGCAGATTTAGCTTTTATTTCTGGAATAAGTAAGGCCCCGTGATTTAATAAACCTAAAACTCTACCTGTTTTATCCTGAGGAATGTAGAGTGGTTCTAAATTTACATCTATAATACCCTCACCTAAAGAACTAATTTTCTCAAAAGCTAATTTATCTAAATCTATAGAGCGATTAGGAAAAATTGCTCTATTGGGACCAAAATCATTTATTACTACATCAACATATTTACTATTAGCTAAATTATGTACTCTGATTTTTGAACCCTTAGGAAAATCAGGGGAAGCAGCATACATTCCCCCTTTATAAGCATACCAACTAGCTTCTCCTTGAGCTAAAACTTTAGGATAAGAAAATACTGCTAACCGGGCATAAGGTAGATGTATTACGGATCGAACAAAATTATCTTCAGGAAAATCTTGAGTTGGTAGTGGTCTCCAGCTACTATAGTTTTTATCAAAGAAAAAAACTTGCTTATAATCACTACTATCTTTTTCGTAATCTAGTTGAATATAAAAAGGTCTAGTGCTGTCGTAGGCTTCTTTATTTAAAAAATCAAACTCATAAACTGGACTTAATTGTTCTAAACTAAAAGGTAAAAAGGTTTCATTTATAATCTCAGTTTTAACCCAAGAAGCATCAGATAATATATTTGGAGTTAAAGATAATTTTAAATTATTATCTAAACTTGAAACAGTATAACCTCTTTCAACTGTTTTCTTATCAAGTTTAATTAAAGTACTTTCACTAGCCTCTACAGAAAAAGTAAAAGCTAAAGTAAAAAATAATCCTAATAGTATACTAATTACTAATTTAAATTGACCTTTATATTTTACTCCCATATAATAATTACAGTTATCTATTTATAAATTAAGTTTACATTAAGCTGATATAGCTCAACTGGTAGAGCAATTCCTTCGTAAGGAAGAGGTTGTCGGTTCAATTCCGACTATCAGCTCATCTTAGATTACTGCCTTTTCTTTATTATCTCCCATCACATAAACAGTTTGAGTAGGGTAAGCCATTTCTATATCTAAATTTTCAAATTTCTCTTTTATTCCTAAATTCAAAGTTTGATTTAAATCCATATACTCATTGTAGTCTGCACTATCTACAAAATAAACTAATTCAAAAACTAAAGCTGAGTCAGCAAAAGTTTTAAAATGAATTCTATCTAAATCTACTTTATCTAAAGTATTTGTAATCTCAGCAACTATTTCTGGGATTTTTTTAAGTTTATCTGAAGAAGTAGAATAAACAACTCCAAAACTGACCACAACTCTTCTTTTTTCCATTTTCTTGTAATTATGAATTTTACTGGAAGTTAATTCAGAATTATTTATTACAATTTGTTCTCCTTGAAGTGATTTAATTCTTGTACTTTTAAATCCAACCTGCTCTACCGTTCCCATAGTTTGCGGATCAATTATTATAAAATCACCAACTTCAAAAGGTTTATCAAAGTATATAGTTAAAGAAGAAAATACATCTCCTAAAATATTTTGAGCAGCTAAAGCAACGGCAATTCCACCAATTCCTAAACCAGCGATCAACGAAGTAACGTCTACCCCTAAATTTGATAAAGCTAAAAGTAACCCAAATGACCAGACAACTAAATTAACTACTGTCTTTAATAGTGGCATTAACTGTTGTTTTTGATTATCAGTATTAGACTGACTATCCACCCAATAGCCAATTAGTATTTGCAATATAATTGAACCTTGATAGAAAGCTATAGATATAAACAAAGTATTAATTATTTTAGGACCTAACTCCCCTAAAGATAAAATTTGACTAGCCAACCAAAGCGATAAAATTAAAATAAAACTACCTCTTATAGCCTTTATAATATCAACCAATTTATCATCAAAAGTATTAGTAGTTTTTTTACTCAACTTTAACAAACGATGACTTAAGCGATTTTTTATTATTTTAAAAACAATTAGTAAGCCAAAAAATATTCCCAAAGCCCAAACATATTCTGTTATAGTGTTAGAAAAAAATTCTGTTTGCCAATTTAAGTTGTTTAATATATCCATAGTATTATTTTACGAAATACCTAAACCATCTCTTAGGATTAGACACTTCTTCATTAATATTATTTTCTTGTAAAATTTTTGGTCCACTAGGCGCCTCTTCGGTTCTAATAACTACCACTGTTTCTCCAGGTTTTTTTAAGCCTAAATTATTTCTAGCTTTTAGTTCAAGTGATTCCTCTGAATTAAAATACTCTATCATTTCATCCAATTCTTTATTAGAGCTTTCAAAATTAGCTATCTTCTCTTTTAGTTCAGAAATTTCCTTGTCTATATCTTTTCTTTGTTGCCAGTTACTATATAAAGGAACAGCTATAAAAACTAAACAAATAATACCGACAAATAACCAAAAAATTTGACTACTAAAAATTTTCTGAAAAAAATTAGTTTGTTTTTTTCTTGGTCTAAGCATAAAATTTTATACAGAATTCTTTTTAACAATAAAATGATATTTACTTAATTCTACTAAACTAATACTAACTATACTAACTCCTATAATAGCTAACCAATCCTTAGCTGACAAGGCTACTGTTGAAAGAGCATTTTGTAGTGGTGGAAAATAGATAGCTAGCAAAAGAAGCATTAAACTAATTAAAGTAGCAAAAATTAAATACTTATTAGAAAATGGATTTATTCTCCAAATAGGTTGAGTGAGAGAGCGTAAACTAAATACATACAAAAGAGAATCGAAGCCAACAATAGCAAAAATAAAGGTTCTTATATAATCTATATTTAAATTTAATTTTAAGAAATACCAGAAAATTGCAAAATAAAAAAGATCTCTTATAAGCCCAGCGGCAAAAATTATTACTTTCATCTCTGTGTTTATAATCGGTTCTTTACGAGAGATTGGCTTTCTTTTCATAATACCTTTTTCTTCTTTTTCGAAAGCTAAGGAAAAATTAGGCAAGCCATCATTTACAATATTTACCCAAAGTATTTGAGCTGGTAAAATTGCCAGAGGTGCTCCCATTAAAATTGAACCAACCACTAAGATAACTTCGGAAAAACTATCAGATATAAGATAGGTTATAACTTTTCTTATATTAGAAAAAATTATTCTACCCTGTTTAACTGCTGCTACAATTACTTTAAAGTTATTATCTAATAAAACTATGTCTGAGGTTTCTTTAGCAATGTCTGTTCCTGAGCCCAGACAAACCCCGATATCAGCTGCTTTTAAAGCTGGAGAATCATTTATACCATCTCCAGTCATAGCCACCACCTCCCCTTGAGCTTGTAGAGCTTGAACTATTCTTAGCTTATGATGAGGGCTAACTCGAGCAAAAATATTTACTTTTAAAACTACTTTTTTTAACTTCTCATCTGAAATAGTATCTAAAATATCTCCTGTCATAATTGAGTCAGCTGTAACTTTAAAACCAATCTCTTTAGCAATCGCTTTGGCAGTCAACTTATGATCCCCTGTTATAATAATAGGTTTTATGCCCGCTTCTTTACAAATAGCAATGGTTTCTTTAGCTTCTTTTCTTAGTGGATCTTTTAAAGCTAAAAAACCAACAAAGATTAAATCCTTATCTATTTTCTCCCACTCTGGCTTATCAATTTCTTTAATTTCGCTGGCTTCAATTTTCTTGTAAGCCAAAGCAATTAGTCTTAAGCCCTGCGCAGTTAAATCTTCATAAGACTTATTTAACTCGACTCTTTTCTTAGCTGATAAAGCAATGATTTCTCCTTGCTTGTAATAAAAAGAAGACTTTTCTAAAACTCTCTCTGGAGCACCTTTTTCAAATAAACGAAAGTTTTTATCTTTTTTATGCAAAGTCGCCATGAACTTGCTCTCACTAGAAAAAGGTAATTCAGCTACACGCGGATAAATTTTCTCTGCCTCATCTCTATTTAGTCCGGATTGAATAGAGGCTGAAAGTAGAGCCACTTCCGTGGGCAGTCCAATTGTTTTCCACTCTTCTAAAGACGCCTCTGGATTTTCAATTACAGAATTATTACACAATAAACCTATTCTAAGAGCAAATTGAATATCACTACCCCAATTATTCAATTTTTTAGAATTATCTATTTTAGTCTCTTTTTCGTTTAAAATAATTTTTACCACCTGCATCTCGCCTTTAGTCAAAGTTCCAGTTTTATCGGTACAAATTACTGTTGTTGAACCAAGGGTTTCAGCAGCTACCAATCTTCTAGTTAAAGCTTTCTTTTTTAAAATATTCTGCATACCCAAGACAAGTATAACAGTTACCGCTACAACCAAGCCTTCAGGTATAGCTGAGACTGCTATTGCAACTGAGACAATAAACATCTCAAAAAGGTCTCTACCTTGTATAAGACCAATGGCAATTATAGATAAACAAACAAATAGAACTATAATTCCTAAAAGTTTAGATAACTGACTTAAACGATGTTGTAATGGAGTTTGCTCTTCTTTAGTAGATCTCACTAAAGAAGAAATTTTTCCTATTTCTGTTTTAGAACCTGTAGCTATTACAACCGCCCTACCTTTACCGGAAATAACAATAGTGCTGGCATATACCAAATTTAATCTATCAGCCATCGGAATACCAACCTCCACTCTTTTAATATTCTTAGAAGCTGGTACAGACTCACCCGTTAAACTAGCTTCATTTACCCTTAAATCATTACTCTCAATAATTCTAGCATCAGCAGCTATGCGACTACCAGGCTCTAAGATAATAATATCTCCAGGAACTAAATTTGAGCTATCTATTTCTTTTTCTTGCCCCTCCCTTATAACTAAAGCTTTATGATGAACCATTTTTTTGAGCTGAGACAAGGCTTTGTTGGCTTTATTTTCCTGAAAAAAACCAATTACGGTATTAATAAACACAGCACCAAATATAACATAAGCATCAACCTTTTCTCCTAAAGCCAAAGAAATACCAGCTGCTATAAGCAAGATAAAAATAAGGGGACTTTTAAACTGCGTAAAGAAAATGCTGAGAGAGCTTAAACCTTTCTCCTGCTCTAATTGATTTAAACCATATTTTTCTAAACCCAACTTAACTTCTTTATCTTTTAATCCTTTTAGGCTAGTTTTTAAGATTTTTAAAACTTCTTTTATTTCCAGATTGTGAAAGTTTGTCATATTTATAAGGTAAAAAATAGTGATATTAACTTTTTTTATTATAACACAAAAGAGGGATTAAAAAAATTTATGCCTTGTTCTACGCAAGATGAGATTGAAGCCTCTACGCTTTCGCATTCAAGGATGAACCTGAAGCTCTAGCGATTTGATATTTTAGTAATTCTAGATTAATAATAGAGACAGGTTAGGATAATTATCTATGAATAAATTTGGCTAAACAAAGATTAGTGGAAATTAAAGAATTCTTGCCTGCTACACGCGGTCTGAAATTTACAGACCCAATAATTCATCTTTCAAGCACATTCTTGTATAAGAAAAGACTTTTATTTTTATTCATTTGCTTTTTTATAAATAAATTGTTATAATATATATTATTATGATTGCAATAATATAATATGTTTAATATTAGGTAAAATATGAGATTAATTATATTTAATTTTAAGCTTATACATTTAAAAAATAAATACTTTTTTAACTTATACTATTAATATGTTAAATAAAAAATTACAAATTAGCCAACTTGACCGCAAAATGAAACCATACAAGCGTTTAGCTTCAACCTCTTTTACTGAATCTTGGATTAAAACTGTCAGACTAGCCTTAGGCATGTCTTTAAAACAGCTTGGTAATAAAATGGGTATTACTGCTCAAAGTGTTAGAAGTATAGAAGAAAGAGAAAAAAATGGCACTATTAGTTTAAAAAGTTTAAAGAAAGTGGCTAAAGCCCTCGATCTTGAGCTTGTTTATGGTCTAGCTCCTATTGATGAAAGTTTAGAAAAAATGATTGAATATCGTGCTACTAAATTAGCATATCAAATTACAAATAGAACTCATCGGACAATGTCTCTTGAAAATCAAGCAAATTCTCATGCTCGTTTAAAAAAAGCAATTAAAGAGCGTTCTTTGGAAATAATTAATAATGATTATAAAATACTATGGGACTAAACTTGAATTACAACAGATCTCAAACTCCATTAAATGATGAAGAAAAAGATGGCTTAAAAATTTTAAGTATAAATACTCGCGAAGAATTAGATGAATTTGAACATAATAATATAGAGACAGCAATTTATCACTTTCAAAAAAAAGAACTAACTATTGATTATTTCTTAACAGAACAATTTGTTAAAAATTTACATCTTAAAATGTTTGGTGATGTTTGGAATTGGGCAGGAATATTTAGAAAAAGCGACAAAAATATTGGTATTCCTTGGATTGATATTCCTACAGAAATGAAAAAATTATTAGATGATGTTCGTTATTGGCTTAATAAAAAAACTTTTTCAGAAGATGAAATTGCCATAAGATTTAAGCATCGGTGCGTGAGTATTCATCCTTTTTCAAATGGAAACGGTCGTCATTCACGTTTATTAGCTGATATTATGAGAGAGAAAATTTTTTCCCGTAGTTTTTTTTCTTGGGGCGAAACTTATTCAAGTAATAAGAATCTGAGTAATTTAAACTACATTAAAGCTTTAAAAGAAGCGGATAAAGGTGATTATAAGAAATTATTAGAATTTTCTCGGTCATAAAATATTATCTACAAATATCTATTAGAGCTTTAGTGCTTAAAAAAAATTTGACATTTATAATTACCTGTATTATTATAAGAATACTAATTAAAAATAGATTTATATTATTTTTATTTAGTAAATATATTATAATGTAGAGATAAAGTCGAATTTCTACCTTATTAGTATTCTAATTAAACTTATTTTTATTCTACATTTATGCAAGGAGTAATTAAAAAATTGACTGATAAAAATTTTGGTTTTATTGCCCAAGAAGGTGGTAATGATTTATTTTTTCATGCCAATAACTTAAACGGTGTTGATTTTACTCAACTTCGTGAAGGTGATAATGTAACTTTCGAAATTGAAAAAACTGAAAAAGGTGACGCAGCAGTCGACGTTAAAAAAGTTTAAACCACTTTTTAACAAAGCAAAAACTACAGTGAGTAACTGTAGTTTTTGTTTACCAAAAAAACTTAGCATCATCTTTTCTTTGGCGTTACCCAAAAACCCATATATTTTCCCAAAAGTAACCTAGTTTGGGCTTCTAAACAAGGAATAGCTCCAAAAAATATTATAGTAAAAGGAATAAATATCCATTCCACTACTACTTGTAGTTTCTTAATTTTCTTCACTTTAAAAGGTGGTTTAGGTAAAAGTAAAGTAGAAATAATTGCTGAAAGAACTAAGCCCACCATGGCTAAATTCATGAGTATGGTAGTTACCCCAGGTAAATTTCCGGATAAAACTGTAGACGTAAAACGTTCTCCCCCTATCCATAAAGGTAACCAACCTACAACGGCTATAATTAGAGCGTTAGTTGCCCAAGAATGAAAACCGTAAATTTGCACAAAAATATGAAATAACATAGTTTTCTTATTTACACTTTTCCAACTTTTAAAGGTATTAAACATTAAATAAGGAATGTTTTCTGACCCCCAGGCCCAACGTCTTTGCTGTTTATATAAACTTTTAGCGGTCTTAAAAACACTGGTATCCATAGTAGCATCCATAGAAACTGGAAAATATAATGGTTCTACTCTATATCTACCCTTATAGTGCAAAAGACAATGCCAAAATATTCTAGAATCCTCGCTCACCATTTTTGTAGACCAAAAACCAATATCATTTAAAGCTTTAAAAGACATAGAATGTGAAGAATAGGTAGCTAAACTTTCCTGACGTATTTGTTGCATCATTTGCCAGAAAGTATTTGAAGTAGCAGCTATTCTAGCAAAAAAGGGAGCTTGCCAAATATTATTATGATAGACAGGAACTGGTTGATAGCTGGCTAAATAAGGGTCGGGTGTAGTTAAGAACTTATAGCTTAATCTAAAGAAATAACCTCTACTGATAACTGTATCGATATCAAATACACTAACAACTAATTTATTATAGTCCCAAGATTGGGGATCTATAACCTGCTTTTTGAAGTCCTTAATCGCCCAAGCTTGATTAGCCCCCTTGCCCTTCAATTCTCCTTCAATATTATCAGGATGTAGGGAAATAAAAAATTTTTTGAAAGCTCCCCCAAATTCTTTAGCCACTTGTCTAGCTCTATCCAAAGCTTCTTCCCCGGCTCTTTCCTCAATAGCTAAGACAATCACGATATTTTTACTAGGGTGACTATCTTGATATATAGCTGACACCGTATTCCTTATAATCTCTACACTTTCATAGGATGTGGGTAAAACAACTAAATGAATCAAATCTCCCCAATTTACTCCTTCCTTATATAAATACTGAGCATTTTTTACATCTGACACTAAATAATCCTCTCCAATTATTTTGGAATTAGGCTTTAATTCTATGCAAAGCTTTTGCCAATCAATTTCTTTAGTAATTTTTAATTTCTTATAAGCAGCGACTAAATGTAAAGCTAAATACAGGACTAAAAGCAACCAATAAATATTAAAGGCAATTATAAAAAAGGCTACCCAGACAGGTTGAAAATAAGATAAAAGGATTAAAACCAGTAATGTTGACCAACTTAAAAAACCCGGTAATATCTCAAAAGTTCTATACCAGAAATGATCTCTGCCTTTTAACTCAGTGGCTTTACCAACTTTTAGGTAATTCATAATCTTAAAAAATTAGTCCTCTATTTTTAAGTTCAAAAAAACAATTAGCTAAAGCCTTAACATCAGCCTCAGCATCATGAGCTTCAGCAAAATCTTTTTGAAATAAATATTTATGTAATTCAGTTAAATTAGGCCACTTATAACCTCGAGGTCCAGGAATTTGGCAAATATTTACTGTTCCTTTCATTGTACAAATTTTTCTAATAGTGGTAAAAACATTAGCCATATTAGCCCTTATCAATTCAGAGCCAACTATATTTTCATCAAAGCTGATATTATGAGCAACGGCAAATTCATTTTTTTGTAAATTTTCTACAAATTCTTTTAAAACAGGTATGAGCTCTACGCCCTCTTTTTCTGCTCTTGCTTGATTAATTCGATGAATTTTAGCTACTTCATCCGAGATTATAAAACCTTCAGGCTTTATAATATAATTAAAACTCTCTAATAACTCTCCTTGAGCACTATAATTTTGCCAAGCTAATTGCACTAAACGAGGCCAATTATCTAAATCACTAACAGGTGCCTTAAAGTTTTTTGGCAAACCCGTAGTCTCAGTATCAAAAAATAAATACATATATATTGTTCTTAATATTATTAACTACTTTAAATTTACTTCTTCACCTTCAGTTAAAAATTCATTATTATTTTGACTACCCTTATTATCACTTAATGAGTTAAAACTGGTAGTCTGTTTTTTTTGTTCCCTACCTTTAAAATCTAATACTTTAGCTTGGCTAAGATTACTTAAAGAAACAAAATTATCCGGCTCAGAAATTTCCACCTTGTTTTCTTCTACTGACTTAGCGTTAGCCAAATTAGGTTTAAATTTTTTTTCTTCTATTTTTTTACTTTGACTAGTTTTTATTATTTGCCGACTATCTGTATTGTTTTTTTTCTCTTCTCTGATTATTTCTAAACAATCTTTACAATAAACTGGTCTAACACCATCTGGCTCAAAAGGTGTAAATGTTTTCTTTGAACATTTAGCACACTTGGAGGCAAATTTTTTTTCATCACTTGCATCCTTTTTATTATTAGAACTACTGTCTATGCTCTCATGCCAGCGCATAATACTTTCTTCAATAACTTCCCTGTCATTGGCATAATGCTCTCGAGAATAATCAATTACTTTATCGATGTTGTTAGTTTTCTCTCCTTCAGTAAGCGGTCGTAAACCTCTAGCCGAAAAAGGTGAAGAAGCAATGCCATCTATCATTAATTTTAAATACATTTCATATTTAGGTAAATTAAGAATATCTTCTTCTATAAAGGTTGGAGTAAATTCCTTAACAAGTTCTTCAGCGTCAGCTGCTCCTACTCTAAAAACAACCAAAGTACCTACATTTCCAAATACGGCTGCCTTAACAATATCGCCCAACTGCTCGATATATTGATGAGCCATAATTAAATTAAGACGATATTTTCTAGCTTCAGAGAGAATATTAGCAAAACTTTCCGTACTAAAGTTTTGAAATTCATCTATGTATAGATAGAAATCTTGTCTTTTTTCCTCATCTATATCTACTCTACTCATAGCAGCTAATTGAATTTTAGTAATCATCATAGCCCCTAAAAGAGCGCTATTATCTTCACCAATCCTTCCTTTACTTAAATTCATAATTAAAATTTTACCATTATCCATGATATTACGCAGATCAATAGAAGACTTTACTTGCCCTACAATATTTCTCATTAGAGAGCTAGAGAGAAATTGTCCTACTTTATTTTGTATAGGAGAAACCGCTTCAGAAGCAAACTTATCAGCATAACTACTAAATTCTTTCTCCCAAAAAGCTTTAACTACTGGATCTTGAATTCTAGTTATTACGCTTTTTCTATATTCTTTATCAGATAACATTCTAATTACTCCTAAAAGAGTAGACTCAGGATAATCTAAAATAGCTAAAATTGCATTTCTGAGAATATACTCTAAACGAGGTCCCCAAGAATCAGCCCATAACTTCTTAAAAACACCTATTAAACCAGACGCTACTAAATGTCTTAAGTGAGGTTCAACTTGTTCAACAACATTAAATGCTACAGGATAATTCATATCAGATGGATTAAAATAGACCACATCCTTAATCCTATGACTGGGAATATATTGTATAACTTTTTCAGCTAAGTCACCGTGAGGATCAACCACCGCTACGCCTTGCCCTGACCTAATATCAGAAATAATCATATTTTCTAAAACTGTAGATTTTCCCATACCAGTTTTTCCAATAAAATACATGTGCCTACGCCTATCGTCAGTTCTTATACCAAATTCTTTAAAATTATTTCTAAAATTAGTTTCAGCAAAAATTGTAATCTTATCACTAATCATAATTTTAATTTAAACCATTAGTATTTAAATAAGAGGGCAACTTATCCATTAAACCTTCCAAAAAGGGCGGTAAGTAGAAAATTGCTAAAAGCAAAGGTACAACAATTAAAACTAGTTGAATAAATCCCATAATTTTTCGCCAAAAAATATAACCCTTTATGTACATAGTTATATCTAATATCTCCTGAGAAAGTGATAAATTCCTTTCTAATAAAGACTTGAGTTCAGTATTGGTTGATTGCGACCTCAAATTAGATGATTCAGTTTTATTTTCAACTTGACTCATATTTTTTTAACGCCAATTAGTTTTTTTTATATATTGCCTAGCAATTTTTACTAAGTTCTCCATTTCTCTATCACTATAAGCAGATAATCTCTTATAATCCATATTTACCAAATCACTTTCAGTTTTAAATTGTTGTAATTGCCATAGACTATTTTTTGGTAAATATTTAGCCATTTTTTCTATATCATCAGCACTTATTAGCTTTGGAACAACTGTAGTTCTAAATTCATGTGGAATTTTATTCTCTGCTATTAGTTTAACACTTTTATCAATATTTCTGAAATCTAAATTTACATTTACTACCTTTCTGTAATCTTCTATAGGGGCTTTAAAGTCCATAGCGATATAGTCTAAAAGATTATTTTTTATCAAATCTAATATAACTTCAGGTCTAGTACCATTAGTGTCTAGCTTAACTAAATAACCTAACTTTTTTACTTTAACTATAAAAGGTTTAAGATCAACTTGCAAGCATGGCTCTCCACCAGTTATAACTAAACCCTCTAACTTGCCTCGTCTATCTGATAAAAACTGAAAAAGCTCACTCTCTGAAATTAAAGAATAAGCTTTCTCATTTTTATTTTTTTCGTCTGCTCCGTTATCGGGCCAGACAAGCATAGGGTTATAGCAGTAATGACATCTGAAATTACAAGAAACTGTAAAAACTATGGCGGCTAAATGACCTGGGTAATCAATTAGTGTTAATTTTTCTAAAGCAGCAATTTTCATATAAATGAAGTTAGTTTAAGTAAAAAAGAATAATAAACTATCTTCACTCTACCCAAACTATTGTTTAATTTTATAGGTTTTTCTATCTTTATATTCAGAAATCTTTCCTTTATTATAACATTTTGTAGGAGTTAACCAACCAACTACCCTGCTGTAAACAATACATTCTTGTCTATCAATTTGTTTTGGACTCATATTTTTTTAGATCTAAGCCAAATTACTTAAAACTTGTAGCTTATAAATCATATATTAATAATATTTTTTAAAATAACTTATTCATTTTTTTCTTCTTCACTATAACCTAATTCTTTATCACATTTAGGACAGTATTTATGTTCTCCCGCCAAATAACCATGCTTAGGACAAATGGAAAAGGTTGGGGTAATGGTGAAATAAGGTAATCTATAGCCATATATAATACTTTTTACTAGTTTTTTGGTAGTCTCAGCGTCTTTAAGTCTTTCTCCTAAAAATCCGTGTAAAACTGTTCCTCCGGTATATTTAATTTGTAAACTATCTTGAAGATCAAGAGCAGTAAAAATATCATCAGTAAAATTGACTGGCAAGTGAGTAGAGTTAGTGTAATAAGGTTCTGCCCCTGTCTCATAAGCCTCATCATTAGCACAGATAATATCTTTATAAAGCTCCTTATCTTTCTTGGCAAAACGGTAAGTTGCTCCCTCGGCCGGAGAAGCTTCTAAGTTATAAAGATTATTAGTTTCATTTTGATAATCCATGAGTCTTTCTCTCATCATATCTAAAATATCTTCAGCAAAAGCCTTACCTTCTTTACTAGCAATATCTTTACCCATAAAATTTAAAAGTGCCTCATTCATGCCATTTATACCAATAGTACTAAAATGATTTTGCCAATAATTTTTAAATCTTTGTCTTACGCCTTCAAGATAATAACTAGAGTAAGGATAAAGACCACCTTCAGATAATTTTTCTATTATCTCTCTTTTTATCTCTAAACTTTCCTTAGCTTTATCCATTAAGTTCTTTAATCTGTCTTTAAAGTCTTTTTTTGTTTTAGATAGATAACCTAAACGGACTAAGTTAATAGTAACTACACCTAAACTTCCTGTTAGGGGATTAGCTCCAAAAAGACCACCACCTCTTTTTCTTAATTCTCTATTATCTAGTCGCAACCTACAACACATACTCCTAGCATCGTCTCTATCCATATCAGAATTTACAAAATTTGAAAAATATGGAATTCCATACTTAGCAGTCATCTCCCACATTGGCTCCAAAGCTTTAGCTTTCCAATCAAAATTTTTATCAATATTATAAGTTGGAATAGGAAAAGAAAAAACCTTACCCGTAGAATCACCCTCTAACATAACTTCGGAGAAAGCTTGATTAAACATGTCCATTTCTTTTTGAAAATCTCTATATTTATCTTTTTGAGCTACCCCACCAACAATTACGTTCTCTTCACCTAAAAGTTTAGAGGGGGTAACATCTAAAGTAACATTAGTAAAGGGTGTTTGAAAGCCAACCCTAGTAGGGACATTAACATTAAACATAAACTCTTGTAAACATTGTCTAACATCTCTATAGCTTAATTTATCATATCGTATAAAAGGGGCTAAGTAGGTATCAAAATTAGCAAAAGCCTGAGCTCCGGCTGCCTCACCTTGCATGGTATAGAAAAAATTTACGATTTGACCCAAAGCACTTCTAAAGTGTTTAGCTGGTTTACTTTGAACTTTTTCCTTAACTCCACCAAAGCCCTTTATGAGCAAATCCTTTAAATCCCAACCACAACAATAAGGTGCTAAAAGACCTAAATCATGAATGTGAAAATCTCCATTAATATGTGCTTCTCTAATATTTTTTGGATAAAGTTTATTCAACCAATAACGAGCAGAAACCGCTGAAGCTAAATAATTATTTAAACCTTGCACTGAATAGCTCATATTACTATTCTCCTTCAATCTCCAATCTAATTTACCTAAATAATCATCCATTAATTTTTCACCGGCAGCTAACTGTATTTCTCTAAGTTGTCTATGCTGTTCTCTGTAGATAATAAAATTCTTAGCAATATCTATTCTATTTCGTCTAATTAAAATTTCCTCAACTATATCCTGAATCTCTTCAACTGCAGGAATACTATTTTTATGAAATTTGGAATTAATTTTTTTTTCCACCTCTAAGCTTAGGTCTTTAACTAAATTTTTATCGTCTACCCCAACTGCTTTAGAGGCGCTTAAAATAGCCTTAAAAATTTTATCTTTTTTAAATTCGACTATTTTTCCAGAGCGTTTACGAATTTGAGAAATTGATTCTGCCATAGTATGTATTATTTATTTTTTTTAATTATTTTCTTTTTTTTAAGCAATTTATTAAGCTCATTCCTAAATTGTTTAGCGTCTTTAAATTTTTCATAAACTGAAGCATAGCGGATATAGGCTACTTGATCTATCTTTTTTAGATGTTTCATTATAATCTCCCCTACTTTCTCCGAAGATATTTTATTTTTCCTCAATTTTTGTAAATCTCTTTCAATAGAATGAACTAATTTTTCAAATTTTTCTTTATCAACTGAACGTTTCTCTAGCGCCTTTTTTAAACCCTTTATAATCTTTTCTCGACTATAAAGCTCGTGATGACTATCTTTTTTGACAATAACTAAATCTAAAATTTCTATTTCTTCATAGGTAGAAAAACGAAAATAACATTTTAAACATTCGCGTCTCCGCCTAATGCAAAGCCCATCAGAAGCAGATCTTGAATCCACTACTTTAGTATCTTCATGGTGGCAAATGGGACATTTCATAAATTATTTTAAACACTATATGTAGTAGATAAATATAATCTATAACCACTACATATCGTAATTATATTATTATATTAACAAATAAAAAATCAGTGGTCAAGCCAACTGATTTTACTTAATTTTAGTAATTTTTTAACTCGTAAATATTTTAATAAAAAAATAATTAAGAAAATATAAAACTAACCTACAAAAGGCTTTCAATAGTTTCCAAAAGTTGCCTTGGTTTAGTTTCTTCTTTAAAGATAAAGGCATCGGCTCCTAACTTTTCTGCTTTTCTTCTATCTTCTAATGTATTTAAATTAGTAAAAATTATCACAGGTAAGCTCTGAGCACTCTTTGAACTTTTAAATAAGCTAAGCAACTCCCAGCCTTGCTCAGATACGGGATTAATTTTTTTACCCTTGCTAGTCTCTGGCATAATAACATCTAAAATTATTATATCGGGTTGATATTTAACTATTTTCTTGAAAGCATCATGAGCTGTTAGACTATAATCAAATTGATAATTATTTTTTTTAAAATATCTCTCATATAATTTAATAAGATTTTTTTCATCTTCCACCATGAAAACTTTTGACCTCGAAAAGGTTAAATTATCACCCTTTTTTATTTTACTATCTTTCTCTGCCTTATTTTTAAATTTATCTTTATTTTTTTTATCAATGTTTAACCTGAAACTAAAAGTAGTTCCTTTACCTACAGTTGTATTTTCTATATTTAACTTACTTTGATGAGCTCGTATTATCTGGCTTGTAATATAGAGACCTAAGCCTGAACCATCGGGATTTAAAGAGCTAGCTTTTTCACCTCGTGAAAATTTTTCAAAAATATGCCTAGCTTCTTGCGGACTCATGCCAATTCCTGTATCTTTTACTAAAATTTTGAGCTTATCTTTTGTTTTAGAAAAACTAATTTCAATTTTACCCTTTGGAGTATAATTAATAGCATTATCTAAAAGATTAGAAATTACATGAACAATATTTTTTTTATCACAATAAACAAGAGGCATTTTAAAATCCGGTTTTTTTATATTCAATTTTAAGTTTTTTTTATCCAAATCCTGGAACTTTCGTTTACTATTAATAATATCTTTAATTATTAGAAAAATATTATTTGGTTCTAAATTTAAATGCATATCTTCTCCCTCCCAGGCAAAAGCTTGCCAAAAATCATTAACAGTATTATCAATTCTATCTAAGCCTGCCTTAGCATAAATCAGACCTTCTTTAGTGGAAAATGTACCATCATCTATCATAGCAAAAGAATTTTTAATAATTGAAATGGGTGTATTTAATTGATGATTAACAACTCTAAGAAAATCTTTTTTTAAATTCAATAATTCTTCTAAGCGTATGTTTTTATCATTTATATCTTTAGTTTGATCTTTTACTCTTTCTTTCAAATTTTTATTGAAATTTTTTAAAACTTCACCCTGTTCTTCTAATTGACAATACAAAAAAGATCTTTCAACTGCCATAGCTACTTGTCTAATTAAGGTATTTAAAAGTTTTAAGTCGTTAGAGTTATAAGTAAAATTTAAACTTTTTTTACCTAAAGCGATAAAACCAATTAAATTATTTTTAATAAGTAAAGGTAAAGTTAAGTAAATATTTTCTGCTTGTAAGTCTTGCAAGACTTTAAGTTTATATTTATTTAATCGCTTTTCTCTAGAAAGTAATTCTAATTCATCAGTAATTAATATTTCTGGCTTCTTCTTTAAATGTCTATAGATAGAGCTACTAGGCTTAATATGTTCTAGTCCAGATATTTTATTATCTCCCTGACAAAGTTGTCTATTTTTAGGACTCAAAAACATTCTCACCTCTTTAGACTCAACAATATTAGAAATAGATTCTATAGTTAATTTAACTATTTCTTCGGTGTGAACATGACTAGTTAAATCATAAACTAACTTATCAATATTTTCTTGATATTTATATAAATCAACAAAAAAATATCTATTAGCCATTTTTATTAGTAAGTAGTCATTGGCATAAAAGAGATAAGCAAAAATAATAGCTAAAAAAGAACCCACGATATATGATTCCCAAGTAAAAACCTTGCCGAACAAACTTAAAAATAAGGCTGAGACTCCAAAATAGGCTAGATATGAAAATAGTCCTGCTCCAATAAAAATAAAGATTTTTTTTGCAGCTATTCTGAAATCTATAAATCTTTTAACTAAAAGGTTATATACATTTCCACTAAAAGCCACCCCAGCCAAAAGAGCACCTACCCAATAATACTCTATAATACCAAACTTGGGCAAAAGTAAATTAAAAACACAAATTGAAACTAGTAAAATAATATGATTAAACGAGGCATAAAATATTTTAGCCTTTTCTATATTAGTTGCAGAAAAATATTTCCTTAAAAAATAAAAAATAGATAAGATTATAAAAAATAAAGTTAGAAGCCAATAGACATCGTAAAGATAACCATTATTAAAAGTTGAAGCATCAGTAGATACAACTAAGTTAGGAACAAAAATAAAAGCAAACACTACTACCCCTAAAGAACCAGCTAACCACAACCAAGTAGTATCATTAAGTCTTTTTTTATCTACAAAAGGAAAAAAATATGCAAACAGTAAGGCACTTAAAGAAGCTAAAAAAAGACTAGCTGAAAGCATCATTGATATAGTGGCTTGATTAATATTATTTTCTGATCTAAAAAGTATTAAAAGAAAAATCCAAGTAGAAAAAAATAAACCCTGTATAAACAGAAGCTTAGAAGAAAATATTTTAAATCTAAAAATTAAAACAGCCACAGCTAGAGAAGTAATAATAATTAAACTGAGAGATAGTATTAAATTTATAACATCAAAAGTTATCATATTATATATATTATTTAGCTAAAATTTTTTTTACTTTTTCCACCACTTCGTTGGGGGTAAGTTCAATTTTAATAATATAGTCATCCGCTCCTAAATCCTTGGCTTTTTTTACCTCTTCACCGCCACTAAAATTACTAAGCATTATAACAAAAATGTCTTCACTAACTTTATTTTTTTTAATTTTTTCTAAAACATCAAAGCCATCTAATTCACCCGGTAAAAGAATATCTAAAAGCACTAAATCTGGTTTAAACTTAGAGATCATGTTTAGAGCAGGCTCAGCTGCAGCTACCTTACTAATCTCATAACCCGCTTGAGTAAATTTTCTTTCATAGATATTAGCTAAAAAAGGATCATCCTCCACTAAAAGAATCTTACTAATCTTTTGATTTGTCATAAAGTTAATTAATATTACATCATCTTTTTCCGAATAAATGCTGGTATATTTAATTCATCGTCTTCGTCATTACTATTTTTAGCTATTTTATCTTCTTTCTTGGGTTCCACTTTTGGTCGACTTATTCCCTCATCATTATTATCATCTTCACCAGATTCACTTCTAGATTTTTTTTCTTCACTTGCTTTACTATCCTCATCATCATTTTCTTGCATAGACCAAGGATTTTTTATAAAACTATTTTTACTTTGTAATTCTTCTTCTGCTTGTTTACTAACAAACGAATTAGAACTATATTTTCTATCAAAACTAGAAACTTTTTTTCCCGTCTCTTGATTATCAAATCCTGTTGCTACAACTGTAATCTTTATTTGATCTTTTAATTTTTCATCAATTACTGCCCCAAAAATAATCTTAGCTTCTTCGTCAGCTGCTGAGGTAATTACTTTAGCGGCGTCATTTACTTCATTCATACCTAAACTAGATCCTCCTGTAATAGTAAATACTATACCTTTAGCTCCCTCAATAGACATATCTAATAAACTGGAGTTTATAGCCGCCTTAGCTGCCTCTACCGCCTTATTTTCACCACTAGACTGACCTATACCCATTAAAGCTGAACCAGCATTAGACATAACTGCTTTAACATCAGCAAAGTCAGCGTTTATAACACCTGGAACAGTTATTATTTCAGCAATACCTTGCACACCTTGACGAAGCACATCATCAGCTACATTAAAAGCTTCTAAAAGAGAGGCCTTTTTATCAATGACCTGTAAAAGTTTATCATTAGAAATAGTTATAATAGTATCAACTCTATCAGCTAATTCAGAAAAAGCTCTATCAGCAATATTTTTTCTCTGACCTCCTTCAAAAGAAAAAGGCTTAGTAATTACACCAACAGTTAAAGCTCCTAAATCTCTAGCTATTTGAGCAACTACAGGAGCAGCTCCACTACCAGTTCCACCACCCATGCCACAAGTAACAAACACCATATCACAGCCTTTGATTATTTCTCTAATTTCATTTTGTGATTCTTCAGCAGCTTGCTTACCTAACTCAGGATTCATACCTGCTCCTAAGCCACGAGTAACAGCTTTACCAATGTGTAGCTTTTCCCCTGCCTTGTTGTAATGCAAAGCTTGTACATCAGTATTCATAGCTACAAATTCTACACCTTGAATACCTTTTTCAATCATCCTATTTATTGCAGCGCCGCCGCCGCCGCCAACTCCAACTACTTTTATCTTTGCAAAGGTTTCTACTGCTGGTTTTACTTCTGCCATAAAAATAATATTAATTCATTATATATTAAGGGGCAATTTTTTTAATCATTGATTTTAATTTACCTACTATATCCCCTACGTTTTTAGATATTTTTGATGGTTTTCTCTGTGGATCATAATGTCTAGCCCAAGCTACTAACCCTAAAGCAGTTGAATACTTACCCTCATTAACCTTGTCAATAACTGTTTCTAAGTTTCTATTAATTCCTAATCCAGCGGGAAGTCTCAAATATTTTTTAGCTGACTCAACTAAACTTTTTAATTCACTACCTGCTCCAGTTAAAAATACTCCAGCTGGCAACATGCCTGATCGTTCAATTTTTTTTAACTCATCATCTACCATTTTAAATATTTCTTCAACTCTGGCATCAATTATTTCAGAAACATACTTCTTAGAAACAGGCTCCAAGGTTTCATTAATCTCTTCTTCCCTAGCTAATTCTTCTAGATTTATCTCTTCTTTTTTGTCAATCATATCAGGCATGGAATCACCAAAGTCTAGTTTAATTCTTTCAGCTAAATTAATTGGGCAACGAAGACCAATGGCAATATCTGAGGTTATATGTTCAGAACCAATGGGTAGAATAGCAGCGTGTAGTAAATTTCCTTCTTCATAAACCGATAAGCCTGTTGTAGTAGTACCGATATTTATAACCGCCACACCTAGTTCTTTTTGTTTTTTAGTAAGCAAAGCCCCTCCTGCCGCCAAAGGAGCAACAACTAAATCTTCAATATCTAAACCTGTTCGGTATATTGCTTTGGTTAAATTTTTTAATTGGCTGGATAAACCTAAAATAATTAAAGTTTCTACTTCTAATCTAATGCCACTCATCCCAATAGGATCTTTAACATCTTCTTGATTATCTACGGCAAAACGAATTGGTATAACATGTAATATTTCATAATTAGCTGGCACAGCTACACTTCCAGCCGCTTCAATTGCTCTGTCTATATCAGCCTCATTTATTTCTCCATCACTTTTTCCAACTGCAACCACACCCTTACTCCTCTCACAACGAATACGTGGATCATTAACACTTAACCAAACATTATCTATAGGAACTCCAACCAATCTTTCAGCTTTTTCTATACAAGCAGATACCGAAGACGTAGTATCTTCAATACTACTAACCGATCCTTTACTAAACCCACTAGTTGCTACAGACACAGCTCCAATAACTTGTAAACCACTGATTTCACGATTAGAGCGCTGAGAAACAACTAACCTAATTTCACTTGAGCCAATATCTAAACCAGAGATAATCTCTTCTTTCATATTAATTTAAATTAAATTTAAGCCTATAAAAATACGCTTATTACTATTATACAAAAAAAACAGAAATAAGACAAATAATAACAATCTATTTATCTGCTACATAAACAGACCGAAATACCAAGCACTAATTGCTTCAGCAAATAATAAAACTATAGTAGCTGCTACAGACAAAAATACTCCAAGTGGCAAGCGACTCTGCCACTTTTTCTTTTTTATTGCAATTAGAATCAAAGAAATAAGTGAACCTAGTAAATAGGCTATTAGAATAACTAGAAGCAGATGGCGTAAGTTGATAAAAATTGCTCCAAGAAATAGACCTAAATACAAATCACCCTCACCAATTCCTTTCTTCTTAGTAATTAAATACTGAAACCAGAAAAAGGCAAACGAAACTGCTAAACTTAAAATAATTTGCCACCAAAAAAAACCTAAAAATAAATTGAATGCTATCACTATAATAGTGGCAGGTATGACTAAAAGCAAGGAAACCAGTTGCCAACGCAAATCAAATACAAAAATAACCAGTAAGACGGAGACGATTAACCAATTTCTAGCCAAGGCTAGGCTTAAAGGTTCTAAGTTTGGTAAAAAATAATAAACTGCTAAAAACAAAATAGCCGTTATTAATTCAACAGCAGGATATTGAAAAGAAATCTTTTTTTTACAATGACGACAAGACCCTTTTAAAGCTAAGAAGCTTAAAACAGGTATATTATCGTGCCAAGAAATTTTATGATGACAATGAGGGCAATATGACCGCCCCATTAAACTTTCTTCCTTAAATAAGCGCCAAATTAAACAATTAAGAAAACTTCCCACTATTAAACCAAAAATAATAACTAAAATATACATAAAATTATTTAAATAATACTAAATAAAGAAAACGAAAAAATTTCAACAAATACATACCTATACTACCATAATGTTTTTTAAAATAATAATTCTGAGACTGATAGTAATATTTTTTTTCAATTTATTGTCACCTTTAAAACTTAAACCTCTTTCATGAATTAAAAAAATATCATCAGGTGTTATTACACACTCATAATTTAACTTCTTAAGTTTTTGACAAAAATCAATATCCTCAAAATACATAAAAAAAGTTTTATCAAACCCTCCCACTGAAAAAAAAGCTGTATTTTTTACAACCATAGACGCCCCGCTTATCCAATCAACTTTTAAAATATCATTATTTTTAATCAACTTTTTTGTTTCTAGTCTCAATTTTTTCTCGCTTTTTTTAAAAATTGTATTTTTAAAACTAGGAAATCTACCAAAAAATCTTGTTTCTAAATCTAGTTTGGAATCTTTTAAAACCGGAAAGATAGCAGCTATTTTGCTATTATCACTAAAAATTTTTTCTATCTCTAACAAAATATCACTAACTAAATAAGCATCACTGTTTAAGAAAAATAAGTAATCACCCTTGGCAACTAAAGCTCCTTGATTACAAGCACTAGAAAAACCTAAGTTAGATGAATTAAAAATATAACTAACATCTTTGAAATAAAACTCCTTTATCATTGCCTGACTAGCGTCCTGAGAATTATTATCAATTACAATAATTTCTCTTTTTTCTAGTTGAGTAAACTTTAAAATAGACGTCAAACATCTTCTTAAGGATTCTTGGGTATTATAATTTACAATAACAAAGGAGAAAATTGCCATATTATTACTTATTTTCAAAAACTTTTTTTAAAGCCTTGGCTGGATCATAATCTAAATCTAGATTTAAAGCTATGTTAAGCTCTTTTAAGGCTAAATCATCATCACCTTGTAAATGATAAAGAGAGGCTAGAGCAGTCGACCAGGCCGGATCACTTGGCTGAAGTTCTTTACCTTTTATATTATACTCTACAGCTTCATCATAATCTTCTAAAACATAATAACAGTCAGCAATTTTTTTTAAAACTGAAAAGTTTTCCCTTAGTGCATATGAAGTCTTAAAGAAATCCATAGCCTCAATATAATCACCTTGAAGAGTCTGCATATCTCCTAGATCAGCGTAAATTAAACTAAGTTGATACAATAGCTGAGGTTTATGAGGTAAAGATAATCTATTGTCAAAAATACTCGGCAAATTATTTAAAGCTAAATAATAATATTGCTCAGCTTCCTTATACCTCTCACTATCTCTATATAGTTTAGCTAACTCAAAATAAGGACGAAAATTATTTGGCGCACTCTCAATAGCTTGTCTGTAGAAAAACTCACTGGACTGATAATTTTTTAAAGCTTTTTGTATAATTGCTTTAGATAAATAGTTCCTATAACCCTCACCTAAAACAGAACTAGTTTCCTTTAATTTAATTTCCAGCTCTATAAAAATAGGAAGCTTATTTTCTATAAATAAATAAGAAATTTCTTGAGAAAATTCTTGACGATATTTAGGTAAATCTCTAATTTCTAAGGCATAATCATAGAGAAGTATGGCAGCGGGGTACTCTCCTTTATGAAGTTGCTTCACACTACTACTGAAATAGTGATCAGCTGAAAGTCTATTCAACTGAGAGAAGAAAAAAATAAAAAATAAAACTAGTAAAGCCAGACTTAAAATGTATTTTAAATAACTAGGCATCTTAAAAATAAATACTTTTTTTTCAGCAATTATCTCTTTTTGTTCTACATAAATAATTCCCAAAATACCGACATATCCCCATAGATAAATATAACTAGTGGTGGTCTCAAAAGTAAATTGCATAGCAATTAAAGCTGAGAGAATTCCCATAAAAATAAATTGACTAGCTTTAATTTTCTTGTTCTTCTTCTCTAAGTATCTAAATTGCTTAAAGACATTAAACAACCATAAAAGAAAAACTGATAAGGCTAACGTCCCACCTACAACTAAATAGTCTAAAAATATATTGTGAGTTCTGTCCATGTAAGTACTCAACTTTTCATATAAAGCCCAATCTTTATTAAAATTATCCCTAAATAGATTTTCTTGTGTATCAAGACCGTAACCCAAAAAGGGCTGTTTAATAATTTTTGTAAAAGCCGCTTGAAAATATAGCACACGAGTAGAAGCGGTAGCACCACTAAAGAAATTTGTAACTCTATCTCTAAAAATAGGCTGAAAACTAATAACAGAAATAAGGACAGCTAAAAACAAAAAAATTGCTAAGAATTTTTTTAACTTAAAAATATTTTTCTGTCTGATTAAATAAAATCCGAAAATTAAATTAGCTATTATAAAAGCTAACCAAGCACCCCGAGAAAAACTTACAACTAATGCACTTAAATTTATAAGCAAGGCTAAACTAAAGAGAGCTTTAAGATAGTTTTTCTTGGTCTGTAAAAAGAGATAGAAAATAATTGGCCAAGTAAATAAAAGGAATAACCCCAAGTAATTAGGTTGGCCTAAGGTGGAAAAGGCTCGAGAAAAAGTTGGAGACTCTACCCACCTTATATAATCTAAACCTAAAAACTGTGCTAAACCATATAAACTAACTAAAGTAGAACTTAAAGCAATACTAGAAAATATTTGTTTTATGCTCACTATTTTTTTATCTTGATAAATATTAAAAATTAAAAGAACTAACCATAAAAATAAAGCCAAGTAAAAACTTAGCCCATTTAATCTCTCATAAGAACCATTAAAAGATTGATTAAAATCTTTAGAAAAATAGCTACTTAGAGCTAAAACAAATAAAAGTAGAGCAGGATACAAATAAAGCTTGAAAAGTTGATGAGAAAATTTAATTTTTTTTACTACTATTATCCTCAGTACGGTAAAAACCAGTAAAAAACTTAAAAGAATTAAGAAAATTAGTGTTTTCGGTAGTATAAAATTATTATTTAAAAAACTAACATAATCAAATAATAAAGGCACTAAAAAAAAGATGCCTAAAATGCTAAATTTGATAAAAAAATTTACTAGTCGAAAAAAATCAAAACGAAACATAAATATTATTATTACCCCCTTATTATATCAGTTAAACAAACAAAAAAACAGCTTTTAAAAAAGCTATTTTTTGTTAAAAATTGAGATTAAACTATTTTTTTCTCGCTAATTTTTCCCAAACCACTAATAAAGGACTGGCCAAGAAAATTGAGCTATAAGTTCCAATAAATATTCCGATAACTAGAGCTAAAATAAACTCTTGAATATTAGCACCTCCCCAAATTAAAATAGCTCCTAAAACTAAAAGAGTAGTTACAGATGTATTTATGGATCTAGTAATTGTTTGATTTACGCTAGTATTTACTGTAGTTGAGAAACTATCATTACTTTTTGGTAAGTTTTCTCTAATTCTATCAAATACAATAATGGTATCATTAACACTATAACCTAAAACAGTTAAAATAGCTGCTACAAAGGGGGTATTAATCTCTAAATTCATTACGTGACCTAAAATAGCAAATACTCCTAAAGTAATTATAACATCATGAAAAAGAGCAATAATAGCCGTGATACCATATTTCCAAGAAGCTACAGGTTTAGAAACTTTTTTGAAAACTAAAGCAATGTATAAAACAATAATTATAAGCACTAAAATAATGGCATTAAAAGATTTACTCTTAAGTTCATCGCCAATAGAAGGGCCAACTGAATCAAATCTTAATTCCTCTAAACTAGATTCAACATCTTGAGGTAAAAGCTCTAAAGACCCTAAAATTTCTTTATGCGTTACATCATTATCATCTTTAAACTTTAAAATATAACTATCATTTTCTGTTTCTTGAACACTTAAACTAGAAAGATTTAAATCTTCAAGTTGAGTTTTTATATCCGAAGTATTGGTTTCAAAATTATTAAATTTAACTTCTAATAAACTTCCACCTGTAAAATCAATACCGAGATTTAAACCCCAAAGAGCTAAAAAAACTATAGCAACTGACACTATGAAACCTGAGAAACTTAACCAAATTTTTCGATTTGAAATAATTTTATACATATCTTACTTATTTAATTTATTTCTAACACCCATTAAACATAGGAGCTTATTAGATCTTTTACCGCTAGCTAGTAACATTAATGTTCTAGTAATTACAATCGCGCTAAACATAGACACGGAAATACCAATGAAAAGCGTTGTGCCAAAACCCTGAACAGATCCTGTAGCAAAAAACATTAAAACTAAACATATAAATATTGTAGAAATATTACCATCTCTAATAGAGGGCCAGGCCCTTCTAAATCCTTCTTCAATTGCCTGTTTTACACTTTTACCAGTTTTCAATTCTTCTTTAAATCTTTCAAAAATAAGCACATTAGCATCAACCGCCATACCTATAGACAATATAAAGCCAGCTAAACCAGATAAAGTTAGAGTAATTGGCTTTAAAGCATAAATAAACAAGAAAATTCCAATAGTTATAATTAACAATGAAAGCGTGCTATCAAAAACTTTCAAGTCATGAAAAGTATAAATCATTAAACCAATTATAATAATTACCATTAGTAAGGCTATAACAAGTGGCATGGCTTTAAAAATAGCTAAAACTGTAAGACCGTAAACACTTAAGGACAAAACTGACCAAAGACCTGGCACTCTGTAATAAATTAATAAAAATATAGCTACTAGAAGTAGACCTATAAGCCCAGCTTGCAAACTACTGTTTATAGATATAGACCCTAAACTAGCTCCCACTGTTTTTTGACTAACTAATTCAACTGGAACTGGTAAAGCACCGGCGTTTAATCTTTGAACTAAGAGCTTAGCTTCTTCCATGCTAAATCTACCACTTATAACTGCCTGACCACCGGTAATTTTTTCATTAACATTTGGAGCACTTATAATATAACCATCTAAAAAAATAGCTATTGGTTTGCCCACATTTCTAGAAGTTATCTCAGCAAATAAATCAGAACCTTCAGCATCAAAATCTAAAGAGACCTGAGGACTATTATCATTGGGGTCAAATTGCACAGTAGCTCTTTTTAAAAACTTTCCACTCAATTTAGTATTAGACCATTCACCTGATGCATCTAAACTTCCACCATCTAAATTAACTGTAGCCACAGCAGTTGAAGTTCCTTTGTCAGTATTTATAACTACCTCAGAATTAGAACTTGCTTCTGTGCTACTAGACATTTCTATATTAATATCACTACTACTTTCTTCAGAAGTATCTTTCAATTCTTTAAATTCTAATAAAGGAGTTTCTCCTATCATAGAAATCGCTTCATCAACATCTTTTATACCTGCCAACTCAACAATTAAGCGATAATCACCACCTGAAGTGTGATTAACTTGAACTAAGGGCTCGCTAACACCAAAGACATTAACTCTTCTCTCTACAACGTCCCTAACTCCATTTAAAGCCTCTAGGCGTTGACCTTCTTGTATTGAAGATACATCAGCTTGATAAACTAAATGAGTACCACCTTGTAAGTCAAGACCTAAACGAAAAGGTATCTCGGCTACTTTAGGTAAATTAATAGTTTGATTGGTTTTATCAGATACCCAAGAACTAGCTTGATTATAATAATTACCACCAGCTATTAAAAAAGACATAGCTGTAAAAATTATTATTAACACAAAAACCCACCTAATTTTACCTAAAGCCTTTGGTCTAAAAATTTTACTTCCAATAGATTTTTTCATACTGCAAAAACTTAAACAAAAATTATTATTGTTATCTTAAGTAAATCTTAAATCAATTGATTATAAAAATCAAGGGTAAGGATAAATATTAATACAAAATTATCTAATAATAGCCTTTAATTGACAAAAGTAAGTTTTGAAACTATAATAGCTATATTATAAATAAAAATAAAAATATGCCTTTAATACCAACAGTCATTGAAAAAGAGGGACATGTAGAAAGAGCTTACGATATCTATTCCCGACTTCTAAAAGATAGAATAATATTTCTAGGTGAAGCCATAAACGATCATGTAGCTAATATTGTAATTGCTCAATTATTATTTTTAGATGCTGAAAATAAAGGAAAGGATATTAAATTCTATATCAACTCTCCTGGAGGCTCAGTTAGCTCTGGACTAGCAATTTATGACACTATGCAATATATAAATTCACCTGTAACCACAATTTGCGTAGGTATGGCAGCTTCTATGGCTTCAATGTTACTGGCTGCTGGAGAAAAAAATAAACGTTTAGCTTTGCCTAACAGTGAAATAATGATTCATCAGGTTATGGGTGGAGCAGAAGGACAAGCTAGTGATATAAAAATTAGAGCTGAACATATATTAAAAATTAAAGATAAAATGAATAAGCTCATGGCTAAACATACAGGACAAAAACTCAATATAATAGAAAAAGATACCGACAGAGATCACTATATGAGTGCTCAAGAAGCTAAAGATTACGGAATTATTGATAAAATAATTACTAAATAATTGTTATAACAAAAAATACCGCCAAATAAAGCGGTATTTTGTTATATTAAAATAATAAAATTATTCCAATACAAAAGAGTCAGCGCAATAAGAAAAAATATTAGGATATGCAGCTTGCATGCCTAAACTTGCATAAGAAATAATGAATATTCTTTGTTTAATCTTATCAGTTAAATATATATACATACCATCTGGAGAAAAAACTAACTCCCGACTATCATCAATATAATATTGATTACTTGGTAATTCTTCTAAACTAAACTCTTTTTCATACCAAGATTTTATATCTAAATTTTCTACGTTAGGTTCAGCAGAGATTTGAAAAAAGCCTTCATTAGTGGGGTCCATAAACATTACTGAGCTTTTATCTTCCATTTCTTTAATCTCAAAAACTTCAGGATATAGGATGGAATAATTATAGACATCATTACTATAGTCAGCTAAATTATAAGCACTTATAACATCTTCAACAGTAGCTAGCTCGTCTCCCCCTAAAGGATTATAAAGATTAGTAAACTCTATTAAATCACTATAACTATCACCATCGGTGTCAGTATTATTAGGATTAGTATTTAATATAGCTTCTTCTAAATCAGTTAGTCCATCTCCATCAGAATCACTTACTATCATAATTGGCGTACTAGTAGTGGAAATATCTACTTCATAAAAACCAACAATACCGCTACCACTAAATAAAACATAGAGTTTATCATTTTTAAAAAGTAAAATATCGGCATATCCATGAATTTCACCAGAAAGAGGGGTATATTTAGTATGAGTTAAATTATTATCTTTATAATGAGAAATGATTACATAATCAGTCGTAAAATCATTTGTTTGATCATGAGATAAAATCCAAAAATCTTGATCATTTCCAGCAACCACCGAACTAACCCTTACATCATTAGCGCTTATATTTTCTTCTGGTATAGATATGGAATATTCATCATAACTATAATCATCTAAATTCATTTTTATAAGATTACCGTTTCCAAAGTACCCAGAAGCATAAAACCAGATAATATTATCTTTTATATAAATATCCTCTAATTCGTTATCACTTAAAAGACTAGGGTCATCGATATTAATTTGTTCAAAACTATCATCTTTATATGTGTAATAATTAGAGCCCACCTTAGACACAAGATAGTCACCAAAACCTGATACAATGCTAATATTTGAATAGTTATCATCAACTCCAAAATCTTGCAAACTATACTCAACCCAAGAATTATCTTGATTTAATAAATGTAAAGAATCTTGCGTCGCCACCCATAATCCATAATTATTTTCTGTAACCGATATAATAAACTCATTGGAAAATTCTTCAATTTCTTGCCAACCACTTTCATGTTTATATAAACCACCTTCGCCTTCGCTAAAGCCGGCTACTCCATCCCAAGTATAAAAATTATCCTTACTATCAATAAATAACTCGTTTTTCCCTTCAATACTACTATTATCTAATAAAGAAATATCATTGCCATCATATTTATATAAATTAACAATATAATCAAGACCATTTTCCTGTTGTAAATAATAAATATTATTTTTACTATCTTTAAAAACATCATATATGCGCTTATCAATTAATTTTTTCCACCCCACAAACTCC
>Ga0307990_1000569_pt1 | contig 32812 bp, 33 predicted proteins | sample EllFjometagen129_FD_203168 | JGI IMG/M metagenome (GOLD analysis project Ga0307990, IMG submission 203168) | Marine microbial communities from Ellis Fjord, Antarctic Ocean - #129 | ecosystem: Environmental > Aquatic > Marine > Unclassified | place: Southern Ocean | collected 2014-10-08
TTGTCGGATTGATCCTCTTAACACCTTTTATAGAAAGAAAATTAAATCTGGCAACAAAACAAATTTTATTAGAATTACTTGATTTCGATAATGAGTTATTAAAGAAAATGGCTACTGTTGCATCGGGGACCTATCATCATTCTCTTATTGTAGGAAATCTTTCAGAAAGTGCTGCAGAAGCTGTTGGGGCTAATCATCTGCTTGCCAGGGTAGGAAGTTATTATCACGATATCGGTAAATTGGAAAATCCGCAGTTCTTTATCGAGAATAATCCTGAATCGACTGAACTTCATGATAAGATGATGCCTACAGAGAGTGCTCGGTTGATTAAAAATCACATCAGTAATGGAGTCGCAATGGCAAGAAAGTATAGTCTGCCAAGATCTGTTATCGATATCATACAACAACATCATGGAACCGGACAAATAAAGTTCTTCTACAATAAAGCTATAGAAGCTAAACTTGAATTTGATGAAGAACAGTTCTACTATTCCGGTCCTAAAGCCTATACCAAAGAAGCCTCCATTGTAATGATAGCAGATATTGTTGAATCCACAACAAAATCGTTGGATGATTTCTCTGAAAAGAGATTGAAAAAAGTATTGGACGATACGATATACAATCTTATAAATGAAGGTCAACTGAACGAATCACCTCTTACCTTGAAAGAACTGGAAAAAATTAAAATTTACATGCTGCCCATATTAATGGGAGTATATAGGAAGCGACTTGAATATCCCGAAATTTAGATCAATATACTTAAATAATAAAACCGCTGACAATCTTGGAGCTGAAGCCTTTGAAGAACTGTTCCTTCTTGTTATCAGCGGTGAATCACGACCTCCGGACAGCTTTATTAATCTGGAGCTTACAGAGGATGGTTCAATACAGCAATTGAATAAAAAGTATCTAGGAAGAGATGAAGTAACAGATGTTCTCTCCTTCACAGCCGATATTCCGGGAGTTAACTTGATCGGAGATATTATCATTGACACCAAAGTTGCAGATAGACAAAAAGAAGACAGATCATTAAAAGAAGAAGTGCAGATCCTGTTCTTACATGGTCTTCTGCATTGCCTTGGTTATAATCACTTAGCGGCATCCGATAAGAAGATTATGAATGCAAAAGAAAAAAAATATTTTAAATTATTAATTCAGGAGTAAACACTAACCAGTGAACTTAAATTTATTATTAATATCAATCTTTGGATTTCTTATTCTTTCTGCTTTTTTTTCAGGATCAGAGACAGCCTTCTTCTCATTATCAAAGATCCAGATAAAAAAATTAGAAAATAACAAAAATAAGAGTTCAAAAAGAATTATCAGACTTCTCAGAAATTCTAAAGAATTACTCATAATAATACTATTGGGTAATACTATTGTTAATGTTGCTGCATCTTCCACTGCCGCACTAATTGCCATTAATATTGGAGAAAGTCATTTTCAGAACTTCTCACAATCTATAATTATGCTGATAGAAATTGTCATAATGACGATCTTACTTCTTATTTTTGGTGAGATCGCCCCAAAATTGTATGCATTTTCATCACCAGAGAAAGTTGCCCGTTCTTCCAGCTTAATTCTGGAGGTCATCAAATTTGTTTTCTGGCCTATTATCAAAATACTGGAATTGATTAGTTCATTATTCTCTGTGAAAAAGCATAAAGAGGAAGAACCGGATATTACATCAGAAGATTTTAAGAATCTGATAAGATCAAAAGTTACACGTCACTCTTTAGAAGAAAACGAAAAACAGATTATCTCCAGTATTTTCCGTTTTTCTTCTACTGATGCTAAAAACATTATGACTCCAAGAGTAGATATGGCTGGTGTTGACACCTCTGAAGGATTGCAAAAAGTTAAGGATACAATAATCAGTTCCGGTCATTCTAAAATTCCGATTTATAAAACTAATATTGATAATATTATTGGCATAATTTACGCTAAAGATATAATCTTGAATCCTCAGAAAAGTACAATCAGTTCTTTACTGCGTCCTCCGCTTTTTATAACTGAGAATACCAAGATTCAGAAACTGTTGAATAAATTCAAAAGAAGTAAGATCCTTATTGCTATCATCGTTGATGAATATGGTGGAACTGAGGGATTGATCACTCTGGAAGACATTCTGGAAGAAATCGTTGGTGAGATCCGCGATGAATATGATAAAGAAAAACCCAATATAGTGCAGCAGAATAAAAATACTTTTATCATTAATGGCATGTATACTATCTCAGAATTAAATGAAAAATTCATGTTGGATATCGATGAAGAGGAATATGATATCCTGGCTGATTTCATTTACGATAATTTCAACAAAGTACCAGATGAAAATGAGAGTTTTATTTATCAGGATATGGTCAAATTCACTGTTAAACGCATCAAGGCGAGACGGATTCAATATATTACTTTAGAAGTAATTAATAACGACGATGAATCATAAATTTATTCTTATTGCAGTAATAATTCTTCTTATTCCTGTATTTGTCTGTGCAGAGAGTTTTGATATTTCAATTAAATACTTGGGTATTAGTGTTGTGAAAGTTAAAATAACCAATGAAGATTCAACTCTTTCTGTTCAGACAAGATCGACCTTTATTGCCAGTATTGCTTCTAATATGAGTAATCAATATACTTCTGAATACACAGGAAATTATTTACCTTTTACATATCAGAAACAGATTAATCAAGGTGATTATTTCGAAGACAGAATTGTTAAATATGACAGACAACACCTAACAGCACAAAGAATTAGCAGTATCTCCTCTGAACGTAATAGTGAATATGAGATCAAATCTGAAAGCAGGGATTTTTTCTCAGCTCTTTTTTATCTCCGTGAAGCAATCGATGAAACTGAAGGTGAAATGTGGGTTGATGCCAATAAACTTATCTGGAATGTACAGTATACAGTTATTGGGAAAGAGATAATATCAACGAAACTCGGTAAGATAAATACCATTAAAGTTAAACTGAATTTCCAGAAATATTCAAACAGGGAAAAAGAGCGTTCTGATATGCTTACAAATAACCTGGTAAATGAAGAGAGATCACTGATATTCTGGTTCTCTGACGACGAGCAAAGACTTCCGGTAAAAGCGAAATTTTTAATGAAACCATTTGCTGTAGTCTGGAAATTAAACTCTTACAAAAAATAAATTATTTAAATGAATAAAAAATATTTTAAAATTGCTTTTTTTGTCTGGACTGTAATTATATTTACATTAACCTCAATTCCAAAATTACAATCACCCCTGCATGATTCACTTAATGTTGATAAACTAGCTCATTTTACTGTTTATCTGATATTTGCCTATCTATTCATGAGAATGTATGATAAAAGCCAATATAATAAGAAACTCAAGTTTATAACTATTCTAGCTTTTATTATCCCGGTTTTTGATGAATTACATCAAATCCCAATTCCCGGAAGATCCTTTTCCTATTATGATCTTCTTGCTGACTTCCTGGGATTTCTCACAGTGATGATCTACTTCAGAATCAAACTAAAACGATCTTAGATATCAGTCTTTAATACGTTTAAGTGATACTACCAGTTCATAATGAAATGGCGGTTTTAACCAGATCTGTTTCTTCAGGTATTTCTGAGGGTTATTCATGATCTCTTTTTCCGGGATCTCTTCTACTGTGTTGTCTTTTGAAACTATCAAATAGATGTTTTCACCTTTTGTTACAGTTTTTGCCGTTGGCATAAGCTCTCCTACTAATTTATATTTTGGATGTTTTTCAATAAAATCTAAAAGTATCTCATTTGTGATCATCTTTTTATATTCCTTGCAAAATCTTCTGTCCTCACAACTGGCTGCACAGACAATAATATCAGTATGCCTTTTATTTTTGGGACATACTACAAGGTTTATATCAGATCGAATTTTTTTTCTCAATTTTTTCTATACCAATTTATATTTTTTCAATGTATTTTTTAACATTTTCAAATTATCCTGTTCCATAAAACAAAGTGGTAATCGTAATTCACGCTCGATCAGCTTCATCATAGATAAAGATTCTTTCACAGGAATCGGATTTGTTTCAATGAATAATGCTTCATTGATCTCAATTAATTCTTGATGAATTTTTAGTGCATCTGCATAATTTTGGTTGGAACATAAAGCGACCAGATCATGTACTTTGTGTGGTAATATATTTGCAGTTACTGAGATTACTCCATCTGCCCCACACGCCATGATCGGAAGGTTTAAGGCATCCTCGCCAGACATCACAGAAAAATCTTTACCAGTGTTCTTCACAATTCGTGAAAGTTGATCAAGATCTCCACTTGCCTCTTTTATGCCGACTATATTTGTAAATTCATTAGCTAGTTTAATCGTAGTTTCCGCCTGAATATTTACTCCAGTTCGTCCAGGCACATTATAGATCACAATAGGGATCGTTGTGTTCTGCGCAATAGCTTTGTAATATTTATACAAACCCATTTGTGTCGGTTTATTGTAATAAGGAGTTATTATTAAGGCATGATCCATACCCCACTCCTGAGCTTTGATAGTTGCTGAAATTGTATGATGCAAATTATTTGTTCCTGTTCCCATCATAACGGGAATTCGTCTATCTATCTTTTTTATGCCAAATCTAATTAATCTCTCTTTTTCATCACCTGCGAGTGTCGGAGATTCTCCAGTAGTTCCACAAAAAAGAATTCCGTCTGTTTTATTTTCTATCTGAAAATCAATAAGTTTTTCAAGAGAACTATAATCTATCTCATTATTTTTGAATGGAGTAACTAAAGCTACATATGAACCTTTTAGCATAAAACCTCCTGTATATTAATGATTAAACAATTTATTAGTATTGCTCTTTCACGTCAATAGACATTTCTGATCTTACTGATCAATATCCAATTTGCCGCCAGGCTTCATAAATAACTATAGCAACACTATTTGATAGATTTATTGATCTTATCTGATCATTCATTGGAATCGTTATATTCTGGTTATGATATTTATTCAGGATCTCTTCTGGTATTCCTCTGGATTCTGGTCCAAACATAAATACATCACCCTTTTTATATTTTAACTCAGTAAACTTTCTATTTGTTTTTGTTGTACAATAGTAAATGTTACTATTAGGAAAATCTGCTAAAAAGCTATCAAAAGAGTCGTGGATCTTCAATGAAAGTTTATTCCAGTAATCCAATCCCGCTCTTTTCACTAATTTATCAGTCAGGAGAAATCTCATTGGTTTGATAATATGAAGCGTGGAATTTGTCCCTACACAAATCCGACCGATATTTCCTGTGTTTGAAGGGATTTCAGGTTGATATAAAACTACATGAAAGTTACTTTCAGGAGTGATCATTTCAGCATAATCCGCTTCCACTTTTTTATCCATTCATCATACTGCAATCTTGTTTGCCTGGTTGAAAGATCTTTAGTATAGTCATTGGTCATTTTAGGCAGGATCTCGTAATCCGGAGGCAATTTAACCTTTTTATTAGCTGGTTTCATCCACATTTCATTAGTTATCTTTTCCTGAAATTCTGTTGAGAGAACAAAATCAACAAATTTTTTAGCATAATATTTATGCTGAGAGGAACTTAAAATACCAACCCCCTCAATGAATTTAAAGCCACCTTCTTTAGGAATAGTTGATCTATACTTTTCTGTATGTTCGTTCTGTGTATGAAATATGGGAGTTGTATCCAAGCCGAGTATCATTGGTGCTTCCCCGGCTAAATATGCATTATAGGCATCATCCTGGTTATCATAAATATTAAATACATTATCTTTTATACTGCGCCAGAAATGGCCGAATCCGTTCCTGCCGAATGCTGCAACTGACCAGAACAGCATAGCTCTTCCCAAACTGGAAGATCTAGGATCCATAATTATTATCTGATCTTTAAATTTGCCGTCCTGCATCTCACCGAATGTGATCGGTGGATCTGATATTACATAGCTGTTATAATTAAAGGCAATATTACTGTAGCAAACCGGGTTTATCCGGTATTCTTTATCAAAAATGATATCTTCAGGAATATAGGCTAAATTATTTGATTCATATTGGAGAAAAAGGCTATCTTGATTTGCCAGGAATAAAAGTGTATTGTCAATGCCAAAAAGTATATCAATATCACTACTATCTTTCTCTGAAATGGCTTTATCAAGCATTGATCTAGCATCAGGAAATTTTATTATATTAACTTCACATTCGAAAATTTTAGTAAATACCGGAATTATATTTTCATAAAAGTCATCATTTAAAAATACCTCAATTGCGTAAATATTCAATTCAGGTATTTCATTTGCAATTTCACTGGTTTCCTGCTTATTACAACCTAACAGCAAAATTAAGATTAAAATAATTAATATTAATATTTTCTTCATTATATCGATCCGAATAACAATGCAGCTACGATAAAATCCATGACCAGTATAAGTATGGAAGAATATACAACAGTAATAGTTGTAACCCTACCTACACCTTCGGCTCCTCCACTTGCCCTGCTCCCTGCAAAACAAGCTACCACAGTAATTATAAGTCCGAAGAAGATAGCCTTCACAAGTCCACCGATAAGGTCTGAAGGGAGGAAAAAATCACGCATATTCGTAAAAAAACTGAACGCATTTATATGATATTTATAAACTGATAATAAAAATGCAGAAAAAATGCCAATAACATTTGCAAAGATCGTAAGGATCGGAAACATGATAATACCTGCAATTACACGAGGCATATAGACAAGATCAACCGGATCAATTGCCATAGTTTCCAGTGCATCAAGTTGTTCACTCACCTTCATTGTACCTATCTCAGCCGCAATTGACGCTCCAACTTTTCCTGCCAGTACAAGTCCGGTAAGAACAGGTGCAAGTTCTATCATGGTAGATTTTCCAATTAGCACACCTATCAAGCTTAGAGGAATATATCCATTGGTTTGATATGATGCCTGAACTGAGGTTACAAGTCCTGTAAAAGCTGATGTAACAGCAATAAGCAGAAAAGAATCATAACCGATCCTTTTCATTTGCTTCATTATTTCATTAAAACGTTTTTTTATTTTGGTGAGATGACTAGCAATAGCAATATTAAATAAAACAAATTCACCAATTAAATTAATGAACTTGAATTTATACTTCATACTCATTCAGATCTCTAAAAGCTGTGAATTCCTGTAAAAATCGTAGTTTTATTTTCCCGATTGCGCCATGACGGTTCTTTCCAATAATGATCTCAGCAATACCGGGTTCTTCCGTCTCTTCATTATATACTTCATCACGATATATGAACATTACGATGTCAGCATCCTGCTCAATGGCTCCAGATTCTCTCAGATCAGAAAGTTTTGGTCGTTTATCATCTCTGCTTTCAAGTCCCCGGTTCAATTGAGATAAAGCTATTACCGGTATGCCGATCTCTTTTGCCAGTATTTTAAGTGAACGGGAAATTTCTGATATCTCTTGCTGTCTGTTTTCGCGGTTACGGCTAGCTGACATAAGCTGCATGTAGTCAATGATGATCAGATCTAAACCTTTTATCTCTGCCTTCAGACGTCTGGTTTTAGCTCGAATATCCAGGATCGTATTGGCACCAGTATCATCAATGTATATTTCCTTTGTAGATAGAACTTCTGCAGCTCCAGCAATACGCAGCATTTTTTTCTGATTCATTCCGAACCCTTTCAGCATATTATCCATACTTACTTCAGAGGCGGAACTCATCATTCTCATAAGTATTTCATTACTTTCCATCTCCATTGTGAATATACCAACTTTTTTATCATATTGTACCGCAGCATTACTGGCAAGATTCAGGGCAAATGCCGTTTTACCCATTGCTGGCCTGGCAGCAACTATGATCAACTGTCCAGGACGTAATCCGCCTAATCTTCTATCCAAATCTATGAATCCGGAAGGTACACCCAGTACACTTTTCTTGGATGCTGCTGTTTCTTCGATATTCTTCACTGTGGCTGATATAATATTATGGATCCATTCAAATGATTTTCTATCGGGACGTTCAGCAATATTAAATATCATCTGCTCAGCTTCATCAACAATTTGATCGGCATCTTTATCAGAGGCATAGCAACCTTCGATAATTTTATTAGATGCTTCAATAAGCTGTCTTAACAAAGCCTGTTTCAATACAATATTAGCGTGAAACTCAATATTGGCACTGCTTAAAACAACATCCGACAGTTCATTTATAAAAGCTTTACCGCCAAGCGTATCCAATTGTTTATTTATTTTCAGTTTATCAATTAATGTGATTATATCAATTTCTATATTGCTTTCAAACAACTCGCAAATTGTCTTGAATATTGTTTGATGTGCTTTACGGTAAAAATGTTCCACATCCAGCATTTCTATTGCTTTTGCAACAGAATATGTATCTATCATCATTGCGGAAAGAACCGCTGCTTCTGCGTTTATATCATTCGGTACTTGTCTTTCAATTCTCTTTGCCATAATTTTTCCTATTTATTATATAATTCTTAATCAATTTTTATAATGATTGAAATATTGCAACTTATTTTTATAATAAATGGGAATTAAATGTTAATAAAAATTACAAATTATAATGCAAGGTAATCTTTCTGCAGTTTTTGAAGATCTATCCAGGCAAATTTTTTCCAATGCGGATTTCTTAATAAGGCAGAAGGATGATAAGAAACGTATGTCTTGATCCCTCTAAATGTATAAGTTTGTTCCCGGAATGCTTTTAAGGTTTGGTCAATTTCTAAAAGAGTAACTGCAGCAACCTTTCCGACCAATAGAATAAGTTCCGGCTGGATTATGGAGATTTGTTCATCCAGATATGGCAGGCAAGCTTTTTTCTCTTCCGGTAAGGGATTACGATTACCCGGAGGACGACATTTAACAATATTGCTAATATATATTTCTTCACGTGATAAATTTATCGCATTCAGCATTTTAGTAAGTAATTGTCCCGATCTTCCAACGAAAACTTTTCCTAATCTATTTTCTTCAGCTCCAGGTCCTTCACCAATTATCATCAGTCGTGCATCAGCATTACCATTTCCATAAACAAATTTATGCCTACCCGTATGCAATTCACACTTTTTGCAGGTACAATATTTTTTTTCAAGTTCCTGTAGTAATTCAGCTTTATTTATCTGTTTTTTAGGATTAATAAAAATATCTTGAATACCAGATAATTTCAAGTATTCAAGATATTGTTTAATAGTATCGTTATTCAAATATATCTCAATATTTTATCTTATCTCTTCATCTGAATCGTCATCATCAACTTCTACAACATAATCTGGAATAACATTTGAAGCGATATGTTCTAAAGCTGTAGTAGTTAGTTTACCCTGTAATTTTCTTTTTATTGAAAAAGGCAACCTACTGATTCTATCAGCTTCCAGATTTGCAAGAAGCAGGAAAAGATAAGTCATGTTATTATTTTCTAAAAATTTTTCTACAGTATTTGAGTTTTTATTATTTTCCATCTATCCTCCGTAATAAATTTCAATATTTTTATATCTTTGAATTCTGTTTTCTTCAGCTTTGATTATTGTCTTAATATTATCAACTGCATTTTCAAGATCATCGTTTATAATCAGATACTGGAAATCTCTTATCTCCTTTATCTCTGATTCAGCTGTTTTTAATCTTACTTGAATAACTTCATCTGAATCAGTTCCTCTACCCTTTAGTCTTTCCAGCCAGACTTCTCTTGATGGTGGAAGTATAAATATAGTAATTTGATCAATATCTGAATTCATGATCTGTTTTGCACCCTGCACATCTATATCCATGATAATATGATTATTATCAAGGATACTCTTTACATAACTCTTTGAAGTTCCATACTGGTAACCATGTACCAAGGCAGATTCAAGAAAGTCACCCGAATGTTTCATCTCAATGAATTTTTCTTCTGAAACAAAATTGTAATCAACTCCATCAATTTCATTGATACGAGCCTTTCTTGTCGTATAGGAAACAGAATATTTGATCTCAGTATTATCAGCTAATATTTTCTTAAAAATAGCTGTTTTCCCACCACCAGATGGGGAAATTAAAATGATTAAAAAATTTTTCTTATTCTTATTGATCAAAATATATTATTTTTAACCTTCAATTAGATCTTTGTATTTATCTGCTTTTATAAGATCTTCAAGTTCATCTTTATTTGTTAATCTTACCTTTATGATCCATCCATCTCCAAATGCATCACTGTTCAACAATTCAGGTTTATCTTCAAGTTCTTCATTAATTGCTATTACCTCTCCACTTACCGGAGAAAGAATATCTTCAACAGCTTTTACTGCTTCAACAGAGCCAAAACCTTCTCCCTTCTCGACATTTTCTCCTATTTCAGGAAGTTCTACATAAACGATATCTCCGAGTTCGTGCTGAGCATAATCTGTAATACCGATAACTGCTTCATCACCAATAACTTCTACCCATTCATGAGATTCTGTATAGAGCAAATCATTCTTAACCATTATAGCCTCCATTTTTTTTGAGTTATGGATTCAAAACACGTTTTTGTGTCAAGTATTAAAGATAGTATAATAACTATAAAAAGAATTTACATAAGTTTTACTAATCTGCAAAACTGAATTCATTATTTTTAATTAAATCTAAAAAAGTATCAACTATTGCTTTATTATACAATACACCCTTGTGAGATTCTACTTCTTCTATCGCTCTATCCATTCCTAAAGCTGGTCTGTACGGTCTATGAGAAGCCATCGCTTCTATCACATCTGCAACTGCAATAATTTGAGCTTCTAAAAGGATCTCCCTTTTCTTAAGTCCATTTGGATAACCACTGCCATCCAATCTCTCATGATGTTGTAAAACTATTTTTGCAACAGGCCATGGAAAATTGATGCTTGATAAGATTTCAAAACCTGCCTGAGGATGTGTTTTAATTAAAGCAAATTCAGCTTCAGTCAATCTTCCTGGTTTACTTAATATTTCTGAAGGGACATAAAGTTTTCCTATATCATGAACAATTGAAGCAATCCGTAAGCCATCTAATTGAAATTGATCCAGGTTCATTTTTGCACCAATTGCATTAGTGAGCATTGAAACTCGACGTTGATGCCCTGCAGTATAAGGATCTCGCTTTTCAACAGCCAAAATCAGTCCATTTACAGTTTCTTCCATTAATTCCTGCAACCGAATAAAACTATTCTTTAACGGAGTGATATCATTTGAAACACCCAAGAGAACATCGGGAATATCTGGTGAATCCAGAGGGACCTTAGTTGTTTGAAACCAGATATTTTTCCCATCATCTAACGAGTATGACTCCTCAGGAATGAGTATTTTCTTTTTTCCTTTTATCACTTCGAGATCTTCTTTGGCAATTTTTTCTAAATCTACATCTGTGAGCTTCGAGTTTAACAATAATTCTCTATCAGTTTTTCCGATCATCTCTTTTGGAGTAGTATTATAAAATTTTGCAATAGAAGTATTTACCATTAAGTATCGGCCATTTTTATCTTTAACAAAGATGTTGCTGGGAACAGTATCAATAACTTTTAATAAAAAATTCCTGTTTCTTTTAAGTTTTTGTTCCATATCAGATTTATAAAATGCCATCTCTATTGTTGCATGTAATTCTCTGTCCTCAAAAGGTTTGATCAAATAACCAAATGGAGATGACTCAGCAGCCTGTTTTAATATTTTTTCATCTGCATAAGCTGTAAGGAAAATAATTGGGATTCCAAGGTCATGATAAATTCTTTTAGCAGCCTCAATCCCGTTGATTTTACCTTCTATCATAATATCCATTAAAATAAGATCCGGTTTATGCTTTCTGGCTTCCCGTATTGCTACTTCACCGTTAGAAATAATATGAGGAACTTTATATTTAAATCTGACTAATGTACTTTTAATATCTTCTGCAATTATCTTTTCATCTTCGACTATGATTATTGTCTTAGCAGCCATAAAATTACCTGTTCTTTTTTGAATTCTGTTTATCAATATACATTTTCTGGTCAGCTTCTTCTATGGACTCTTCTACACTTTTTTTCATCTCTGTATTCCAATAAGAACTCCCAATAGCAAAGCTTACAGGAAAGGAAAGCTCACTTTTCTCATTAGCCTTAACTATTGCTTTGCGTAATCTATTCTCAACTATTTCCACTTCCTTACCTGTTTGCGGAAGCATGATAAGAAATTCATCTCCACCGCTACGTATAATATTATCTGTTTCTCGAGCCTGGGAAACCAGCAAAGAAGCAACAAATTGAATTGCTGCATCACCCTTATTATGACCGAATGTGTCATTTATATATTTGAGATTATTGATGTCTACAACAATAAAACCAATATCATTACCATAGCGCTTTGCCAGTTTTACCTCATACTTTATTGCCTGGTTATAATATAACCGGTTAAACACATTGGTTAACGGATCAATTACAGCTTTCTTTTTGAGCATTTCCTCATACTCTAATCTTTTTAATGATTCATCTGCATGATTGAACAGAATCAACAATGTTTTAACTAATACATCTTCATGATATGCATTTTCATCTTTATTAACTGCTGCGAAGACAGTTTCATGTCCAATTCTACTTCCTATTGCTGAGCCAATATCCTGCCAATTCGGCTCTATTTCGATAATATCTTTTTTGGTTGAAAATATACAAATCTCATTTGAGCAAAAAATATTACCAATAATTCCTTCATTTACACTGTATATCGGTTTAAAATGTTTTAAGGATTTTTCGGATATATTGATCAGGTCATCTAGTTCTCTTTGATAAAAAACAAAATCCGAAATTCCAAAAACAGCGACGAGTGCTTTGCCTAGTATGCTAAAAATAGATCTCTTAGTCTCACATTCCATTAGCTCCATCGCAACATCATGTAAGATTTCAATTTTTTGCTTCTCTTCTATAATTTGCTGATCAAGTTTAAACCTGAATATTGCCATTTCTATTGTAGCATATAATTCCCTATCTTCAAAAGGTTTATTAATAAAGCCATAAGGTGCTGTAAGTTTGGCATCTTGAATAGTTTTTTCATTCGTATATGCAGTAACATAAATTACCGGTATATTGTACTCTTTTTGGATAATATCAGTTAATTCAATGCCGTTGAGATCACCATTAAGTTTTATATCAACAAGCACCAGGTCAGGTTTTGTCTCTTTTATTCTTTTAAGTACTGTTTCTCCATCTCCTTCTACCGCAGTAACATAATAACCAAAATTCTCTACAGACATCTTGATATCATTGGCAATTATAACTTCATCTTCAACAATAAGAATTTTAATTTTCTTCCGCATATCAACTCCAAACGTAATTATTCGTCTAATTAATTAAATTTAGCATAAGCAACTATTTGATCTAGAATATTTTACTGCAAGTTTTTTATTTTAGTATGAGTAAATAATCCTTTAAGTAGCGCTAAGAGAAATATAAATCCTGAAGGTTATTGTTTATTAATTCAATTGAAATTAGCAAATGAGTAAAATTGAAAATTTAGCATAACTAACTAAATAAATAACATAAAAACTCATAACAACTCAAAAAAAACTTGACTCTTCCCTGAAAATTCTCATATTTGACTCAGTATTTCTCAAAGATTCTCATTTTTGCTCAAATGATAAGGAGGATGTGATGTCAGGTGAATTCTTAGGCACTTTTACTAACTCGGTCAATAAACTTAAATGGATCACTATTCCTGCGGTATTCAAGAAGAAACTTGATCCTCAGATAGAGCAGACCGTTATTATCACGCTGGGGCCTAATACAGATATTGCGATCTATCCGTTAGATAACTGGAAAGATAAAATTGAAAAACTGAAAAACGGTACTGACCGTGATAAGAGGCTGCTTGCCAATTTACGTACATTTGCTTCTTCCGAACAGAAAATTGAGGCGAACGGCAGGATTAAGATAGGCTCTGAACTTTTAGAGATTGCAAATATCAAAGATAAGGTCATAGTTAAAGGATCAGGAAATTACATTTCTGTATGGAGTCCGGAAAATTACGAACAATTCCGTCAGAAACGTCTGGAAGAACACAGAGAGCTCTTTAATTCTTTGGATTATCAATAATGAAAGAATATCATGTTCCTGTATTATTGCATGAATGTTTAGAAGCTTTAGATATTAGGGATAGCAAAGTTTATGTAGATGCCACCTTTGGAGGTGGAGGACATTCTGCCAAAATACTGGAAAGTGGAAAAGATATCCGATTATTCGGGTTGGATCAAGATCTGGATTCCATTAAACAAAGTTTAGTTCTGCAGGAAAGATATCCCGATAAGTTTGTGATGATCAAAGAAAATTTTGCCAATCTAAGAACTGGACTTGCACTTGAAAGAATAAAAAAAGTTGATGGAATACTATTTGACCTGGGAGTTTCTTCTCATCAGATCAATAATCCAGCGAGAGGTTTCAGTTTTCAATATGATGGCAGTTTAGATATGAGAATGAATCAATCTTCTGACCTTACAGCAGCCGATGTTGTGAATAATTATTCATTTGAAGAACTTGCTAAAATATTCAGAGAATTCGGTGAAGAAAAAGAGGCTGCAAGGATCGCAAATTGTATTATTTTAGAAAGATCAAAAGAGCAGATCAAAACAACTCTACATTTAGCTAAGATCATTGAGAACTGTATAGTTTCCAAAAAGAGCATTAAAGCTAAGGCCAGGATATTCCAGGCTTTAAGAATCTATATCAATAAAGAGATGGATGTTTTGCGAACTGCTATAGAAGATTCTATCAAGATGTTAAATCCTGATGGCAGGATTGTTGTAATCTCGTATCATAGCTTAGAAGATAGAATTATCAAGAATATTTTTAAATTCGAAGCTAAACCTTGTGTTTGCCCCCCGGAATTCCCAAGGTGTGTTTGTGATAAGATCTCAACTATAGAGATCTTATCACGAAAACCGATAATTCCCACCTTACAAGAAATTGAAAATAACCCGCGAGCCAGAAGCGCAAAACTAAGAATAGCCCGAAAAAGGAGTGTTTTATGAAATGGAAATTTATTGTAATTGTTTTTTTAATTTTTGCTTCATTCTTTTGTCATTATAGTAATAAACACAAAATCATAGTTTACGGCCGCAGTCTTAATGGATCTCAAGAGCTATTACAGGCTGAAAAAGTTATTAATTTGGATCTTGTTACAACTAACAATAAACTTAGTTCTATGGATAGGATCCAGCAATTAGCTTCTGAAAACCTGAGTATGTTTTATCCAACAAACAATGATAATGTGCATAACATCAAGTTTAACAATAAGAAAGAAACATTCCGGTTAATAGATTACATTGTCCCTTCTGCTGAAGCATTAACACGATGAATTATTGCTCATTCTTTATTGAATGAGCTTTTTTTTTATGAATTCCAGAATTAAATTATTAGTAATTTTCAACATTATAATCATTATTATTTGGATAAGTTATCTTTTTTCTATTCAAATATTAGATGCACATCATCTTAAATCAGCTGTACAGATCCGCCAAAACCCTTCCAAAGAAATCTTGATCCCTAACAGAGGAAATATTTATGATCGTAATAATAGTCTGCTTGTAAGCTCAATAAAATATTACCAGTTAGATATTGATAGACGTGTGATAGTTGAAAATTGTAAAAAGAAACAAGATGTTAATCCAGCCGATATTTTTGCTAAAATTACTCAGATAATATCTGAGAATAGTGACGTTAAGAAAAAAGTTCTGCTCAAACGTTTAAATAAAAAACCAATTAATTCAAGTGTTTACATTGCAACTGATATTTCTGAAAATCAGCTTCATATTATTAAACAAGAATTTGCAAAAGAGAATATCAAAGGTCTCGTTGCTACTTTCAGTAAGATCAAGCGTTCTTATCCTCATGACAAACTTGGAGCAAACTTCATGGGGATCATTGATGATAAATGTAAAAATAATTCCGGGAATGTAATTTATACTACGCATGGAAAGAATGGAATTGAAGCTACCTATAATAGTCAACTTTCTGGAGAAGTCGGCTGGAGAGAGATGATATATGATGCCAACAATCAAATTATTCCGCTATTATTTCTCAAAGAAAAATCAGCTCAACCCGGAGAATCGATCTATCTCACTATTGATAAAAGAATTCAGGAGATTGTAGAAGAAAATTTATTGATTGGGCTTAGAGAATACAAAGCCAAGAATGCTATCGGAATTGTGATGGATCCTAATACAGCCGAGATCCTTGCTCTGGCAGGTATTACAAAGGATCACGAAAAAAAATCAGCGAAAGAGCTGCGTTCCGTTACCGATATTGCAGTTTCATTTATGTTTGAACCGGGCTCTACCTTAAAACCGATAACAGCTTTACTGGCTTTAGAAAAAGGAATTTATGACCCTACAGATAAGATCGACTGCAAAGATTACCACCTGGAGTATGAATCTGAGGAAAGGATAATTAAAGATGACCACAAATTCAAGACTTTAAGTTTTAAAGATATCATTGCCTATTCCAGTAATGTAGGCATAAGTAAAATAGTAGAAAAGATTGGAAGTAAATTACTTTATGAAAGAATGATCGCAATGGGCTTCGGGCATAAAACAAGCTCTAATATTTCAGGTGAAGCATCAGGTATCTTCCGCAAACTGAAAGACTGGCAGGGATTCTCACTTCATTCCATCTCATTTGGTCAGGAAATTTCCGTTACTGCCTTACAATTGGCAAATGCATATTGCGCCTTTGCAAATGGCGGTAACATAATGCAGCCGCACCTGATTAAAGAGATCAAGGATACCAGGGGAAAAAAAGTTACTTCATTCAAACCAAGAAAATTACGCTCAATTTCAGATAAAAAATCCTTAGATACATTAAAGGAATTCCTAATGGGTGTTGTTGATTATGGAACAGCTACGGGAACAAAAATAGAGAATCTTGCAATAGCAGGCAAAACTGGAACATCTGAAAAAGCAATTAGTGGTAAGATCGGATACGAAGAAGAAAAATATACTTCAATTTTTGCCGGTTTTTTCCCCGTGAAAAAGCCTGAATATGTGATGGTAATCGTTTATGATGAAGCAGATTACAAATCATATGCTTATTATGCATCTCTTTCGTCTGTACCAACATTCAAGAATATAACAAAAAAAATCATAGATCTACCTGATTCAGACATAATTGTAAATATAAAAGAAGATAATTGCAATTACATTTTTGCACCTGATGTAACAAATATGCAGCTTGAAAAAGCAATTGATGTATTACAGAAAAAGAATATTAAATATGTAATTATAGGCAAGAATAAGGAAGGGAAAATAGTGGATCAGTATCCTAAACCAAACACATCTTTTAATGAAAATGAGAAGATAATTCTTAACCTTGACATTAAACAGGAATCAGAACTATTAAGCGTAAATAATTATATCATGCCAGACCTCATTGGATTAACTTTGAGGAAGGCAATTGCAAAATCTAACAGGAGTAATGTGAAACTGGTTATTAAGGGGAACGGCGTCATCTCAAGCCAATCTATCAAACCAGGATCTAAAATTAAATTTGGGGATATATGTGTAATAACAGCAAAATGATCTCAACTACTGAGATTATTTCAGTTTTAAAGATACATGACCTGTTAATTGAAACTATAAAGATAGTATCGTCAAAAACATTTTCCGGAATACAAACAGATTCCAGGAAAGTTAAAACCGGCCAGGTTTTCGTTTGTATTGTTGGTTTTATCAGTGATGGACATAATTATGCCGAATCAGCAGTAAAGAGAGGTGCAAAATTATTAATAGTAGAAAAAGAACTTGAAATAAAAATTCCACAGATCATTGTAAAAAATACACGTAAAGCTGCTGCCTTACTGGCAAAACTGTTTTTCAATGAACCTTCCAAAAAAATGAAATTAATTGGCATAACAGGAACAAATGGGAAAACAACAATTGCAAATTTAATTGAAAAAATTCTCTTAGATAATGGAAAAAAAGTCGGATTAATAGGTACTCTGGGCTATTCAATCAATGGTAAAACCTATAGATCTGAAAGAACAACACCTGATATTATAGATTTGAATTCGATATTTTATGAAATGAACCAACAAGATGTTGAATTTATAGTTATGGAAGTATCTTCACATGCACTTTCTTTAGATAGAATCTTCTCCTTAGATTTTCATTCTACTGTATTCACTAATCTTACGCAAGATCATCTCGATTTTCATACTAACATTAATGAATATGCAAAAACAAAGTTTAAACTTTTTGAAAATACAAAAAAAGCTTATATAAATATTGATGATGAACATGGAAAAAGGTTATTTAGAAAATGTTCGTTTACAAAATATGGAATATCTTTTGAGCAGGGTGATATTATAATTGGAGATCATGATTTCACGATCGCTGGTTCAAGTTTTGATGTACAAGTAAAACAGGATATTTATCATATTAATACCAATCTGATAGGAAAATATAATATTTTTAATACAGCAACAGCTTTTTCTGTTGCACTTGATCTCTTAGGGACATCTCATACTCAGAAAATTATTGATTCTATAAAAAAGATTGAATGCATTTCCGGTAGATTGCAGCAAGTAGCAAATGATCGAAACATTGGAATTTATATTGATTATGCCCACACACCTGATGCCATAAAAAATGTCCTGATAACTCTAAACGAGATCAAAAAGGGAAGAATTTTCTTTGTTTTTGGAGCAGGTGGTAATAGAGATAGAACCAAACGTCCTAAAATGTTCGAAGCTGCACAACTCGCTGATAGAATTATACTTACAAACGATAATCCTCGTTATGAAAAATCGTCAGATATCATTAGAGACATTATCCGGGATGCTGATGATAAAACTCCATTCTGGATAATTCGTGATAGAAAGAGAGCCATTCAAACGGCAGTCAAATTCGCCAAAGAAAATGATATTGTACTTATAGCTGGAAAAGGCCATGAAAAATATCAGAACATCAAAGGCAAAAAGTATGATTTTGATGATGTTGTTGAAATAAAAAATGCACTATCTCATTCACTGAGACAAGATGATACTCTTTCCTTACCCCTTGATCTCCTTCAACTTGAATTAATTTATCAGCAAAATCTGGTTATAGACAGTAATCCCTTAATAGAATATATTTCTACAGATTCTCGTACAATTAAAGCTAATTCCCTATTCTTTGCACTTAAAGGTGAGAATTTCGATGGGCATGATTACGTTGATAAAATCTTAACAATAGAAAATTGCTGGGCTGTTGTAAATATGGACTACAAAAGCAATTCAACTAAGTTGATACGCGTGAAAGATACATTGGAAGCATTCGCTCTGCTTGCTAAGGTCTATAAACAACATTTTAATCTGACAACAATTGCTGTGACCGGAAGCTATGGTAAAACAACGGTAAAAGAATATTTATACAATATCTTTTCTGAACTCTCTAATACTCATAAAACTTTTGGAAATGAAAATAACCTTATTGGTGTTCCCAGAACGATCTTTCGACTTGATCCTAAATATAATTATTCAATTCTTGAACTTGGAACAAATCAATTTGGTGAAATTGAAAAACTAGTTAATATTGCTGATCCAGATATTGGTGTGATTGTTTCAGTAGGTGCTTCACACCTGGAATATCTTCAAAACGAAGTAGGTGTCTTTAAAGAAAAATCAGCCCTTTTTCAGCATGACTTACTTTATAAATTTTTTCCGGCTGATGATGAAAGATTCAATAAAATTAAGGGTACATCATTTGGTTTTTCACCAAATTCAACTTATAAGTTTTCTGAATTCCATATGCAAAATGATACCACGATCTTCAAAGTTAATAATATTGAATTTTCAATTCCTACTCCTTTTACAAAATATGGCTTTAATGCAGGAATTGCAGTATCAGTTGCTTTACAGTTGAACATGAATGTTGAATTAATAAAGAAAGGTTTGTTAAAACCACTGCAGATTTCTCAGAGAATGGAAATAATCAGACGTAAAGAAAGATCATTACTTGTTGACTGCTATAATGCAAATCCAGATTCGATGGAAGCAGCAATTGAATTCTGGAGTACGTATGAAATTGAGAAACCTCATTATGCTATTCTAGGTGACATGCTTGAACTGGGGAAATTGACAATAGAACTACATAAAAAGATATTGAATGTTCTCAAAGATAAGGATTATAGGCAACTTCTTTCTGTGGGTAATATGTCACGTGAATATAATGCCGATGTTCATTTTGATGATGTCGAAGAATTATTAGCATCAAAAATATTAGCAAAGATACCTGAGAATGCTGTAATTCTCATAAAAGCTTCTCATGGAATAAAATTAGAAAAAATAATAGGAAGGATTTAAAATGTTTTATCACCTTTTTGCCCCTTTAGCGGATACGCAAGTTTTTGGATACAGCTTATTTAATGTATTTCAGTATGTTACTTTTCGTTCGATCGCAGCATTTATCACAGCCATTTTCTTCTCAATTGTACTAGGACCTAAATTCATCAAAATGTTAAGGAAACATCAAGCCTTGGAAACCATAAATGAATATGTTCCGATCTCGCATAAAGAAAAAGAAGGAACGCCTACGATGGGTGGTCTCATTGTTATCTGCAGCATATTGCTTTCAGTTCTACTCTGGAATAACCTTGTGAACAGTTACATTATAATAATGATAATTACTACGATCTGGTTAGGCGCTACTGGCTTTCTGGATGATTACCTTAAAAACTTCTTAGGAGCAAAAAAGGGATTGATCGCCAAATATAAACTATTAGCTCAGATCATGCTGGGTTTAGTTGTTGCCCTTGCTTTATATTATGGTTCAAACAATACAGACTTAATCACAAAAATAAATTTACCCTTTATCAAAGGTAGTTCAATACAATTGAAACTTCTGTTTATTCCATTTGTTGTATTTATGGTAACAGCTACATCCAATGCTGTGAATTTAACTGATGGATTAGATGGATTGACTGGAGGTACAGTAGCAATAGCAGCTCTTGGACTTGGTATTATGGCTTATATTAAGGGGAATTTTGTTATTTCAGAATATCTAAATATAGATTTTATCCAAAATGCTGGCGAATTGACCGTTTTTATTTCAGCACTAATAGGAACATTACTGGGTTTTTTATGGTATAATGTAAAACCTGCACAGATTATTCTTGGTGATACCGGATCATTATCTTTAGGTGGAATTTTAGCAGTTTTAGCAGTTTTATTAAGAGAAGAGATATTTTTCGCAATTATAGGTGGAGTTTTTATTATGGAAGCTCTATCTACAATAATTCAGCGCTATTATTTTAAATATACCAGAAAAAAAACAGGTACTGGAAAAAGAGCTTTTCTTTGTGCACCGATACATCATCATTATGAATTAAAGGGAATTTCAGAAGAAAAGATCGTGATCAGATTCTGGATCGTTGCAGCTTTACTTGTTGGTATTGGACTGGCTACTTTAAAATTAAGGTAGAAAATGATAATCAAAGGGAAGAAATTTGGAATTCTTGGTATGGCTAGAAGCGGTTTATCCGCTGCCACTAAGATCAAAGAACTTGATGGATTTGTTTTTATAAGCGAATTTAAGAAAGAAGATTTTATTACAAATTCCAATGAAATTAAAAGAAATTTTACCTGCGAATTTGGTGGACATACAGAAAAAATTCTGCAAAATGATATCCTCATATTGAGTCCTGGAATTCCTCGAGATATTCCAATTTTACAAAAGGCAATTGAACAGAATATTGAGATCATCAGTGAAATAGAATTCAGTTTCCGGATCAAGCACCCTCATAGTAAGATAATTGCTATAACCGGTTCCAATGGTAAAAGTACAACGGTGAGTCTGATCCACCATATTTTGCAAACTGCCGGGTTCAACTCTATACTGGCAGGAAATATCGGCACTGCTTTTTCATCCTATCCAATAGAAAAAAGTGATATAGATTTTATCGTTCTGGAACTCAGTAGTTTTCAACTTGAACTCATTAGTAAATTTAAGGTAAATGTTGCAGCTGTACTCAATATTACTCCTGATCATCTTAATCGTTATAAATCATTTGATAATTATGCTAAAACCAAATTTAATATTTTCATGAATCAAAATCATCAGGATCTGGCAATACTCAATATGGATGATAAAGCATCTGCAAAATTTACTAAAATGATAAAAACATCTCTCAAATATTTCTCCCTGAATTCCAAAACTGACATATATTTTGAGAATAAATCAATAAATTTTGATTCTAAACAATATCCTATACAAAGATCAACTATTCAAGGTCCTCATAATATTGCTAATATCATGTGTTCTATTCTTGCAGTTTCCCCATTCAAGATAAAAAAAGATGTTATTCAAAAAGCATTAGAAACCTTCTCACCTCTTTCCCATCGCCTTGAATTTGTGCAAGAAATTGAAGGTGTTAAATTCTATAATGATTCAAAAGCTACTAACACAGATTCAGTAAAATATGCACTTTTATCCTTTAATAAACCAATCAGAATTATCATGGGTGGAGCTGGCAAAGGTGAAGATTACAGCATATTGACACCATATCTACATATTCACGCAAAAAAAGTTTACCTTACCGGTGATACTATTGCAGAGATGAAAAGTACATTTGAGGGTTCTGTCGATCTAGCAATAAACAAAGATTTCGAAGATATAATTAATATGGCCTTTTCCGAATCAGAAAAAGGAGATATTATCGTATTATCTCCAGCATGTACAAGTTATGACCGATTCAAAAATTTTGAAGAGCGTGGAAATAAATTTAAAGAGATCGTTTCAGGATTAAAAAAATGAAAACAAAATCTCTAATTGCTCAATATGACGTTATACTTCTTTTTACTTATATTGTCTTGATCGCAATTGGAATTTTCATGCAGCTTAACATTAGTTCTGTACGCTCATCAATGTATTTCTTTTATAAACAGTTCATCTGGCTTGTACTTTCTTTTGGCTCTCTTTTTTTTGCATTTAAGTTTATTGATCTGGAAAAGACCAGAAAACTGATTTTCCCTCTGATCATGATCATTATTCTCATGTTAATATCTGTTTTAATATTCGGCACTCAAGTAAAAGGAGCTGTTAGAAGTCTTCACATCTGGAAGATCAACATCCAACCCAGTCTGCTGGCCAGGATAATTTTAATTTTTTATTTTGCTCATATTTTAGATAAACAAAAAAGGTTTATTGAGAATTCCCAACCAAAAGGTTTCATAAAATATTTCAAACAATTGATGATAGTAACAATCATAATATATTCATTGATTTTAGCTGAAAAGCATTTCAGCCCGTTAATTATTTCTGGAATAACCTTAATATCACTTTTATTCATAGCAAAAATAAAGTTGTCTACAATTACGATCATACTCGCAACTTGCCTGATCCTAGGAATAGTTGTTCTTCAATTAGGCCCTACATATCGATCTGAAAGGATGAAAATATATTCCAAATATTCTCTTTTTAATAAAGCAATGAATAATGATGGTGAATATACCGGAAATCAAGATTATCAAATAAAAGAAAGCTTAATATCTCTAACTGGTGGGCGAATAGTTGGAACTACACCATCAAGAGGAACAGGGAAACATTATTTTTTACCGGAAGCTAAAACCGATTACATATTTTCAATAATAGGAGAAGAATTTGGATTTTTAGGTGCACTTATAGTTTTTGGTTTATTTATTCTACTTTTTGCCAGAACAATTATCAATGCTGTAAGGCAGGAAGATATTTTTCTTAAGTTAGCAGGTATAGGTTTGGGAATGAACATCTTTTTTAATGCAATGGTTAATATTGGTGTTTCAATGGCTGCTCTTCCATCTACGGGTGTAACCTTGCCTTTTATAAGTTATGGCGGCACTTCCCTGTTGGTAAATTCATTTTCTGTTGGACTTCTACTAAATATAAGTGCAACAAAACAAACATTACATAATTATTAAGGAAATTATCTATGAACAGTAAAAAAATTATCGTAGCTGCTGGAGGAACTGGAGGACACATAATTCCAGCAATTTCAATAATACAAGAACTAATAAAGGAAAATATTCAAATCCTCTTTGTGGGAAATGTAAACAGTATGGAGCAAAAGCTGGCAAAGCAATTCAGCATTGATTTTGCTGAAATAAATGTTCAGAAATTTTATCGAAAATTTACTTTTGCACACTTAAAATTCCCCTTTAAACTATTAAAAAGTATGCTTGAATCTAAGAAAATAATTCGTAAATTTGAACCTGATGCGTTTCTGGGAACTGGTGGATTTGTCAGCGGCCCCGTAGGTTATGCAGCTCATTTATTACGAGTACCAATATTCCTTCAGGAGCAAAATAGCTACCCTGGTGCAACTACCAAAATCCTGAGTAAATATGCTACAAAAGTATTTATCGGAAATCATGATGCAAAAAAATATATACCTAGGGAAATTACAGTTTACTCAGGAAATCCTATAAACCTCAGCGCTGTAGAAGAGAAAGAAACAATAGATTTTGAAAAATTTGGTTTAAAAGCCGGTACAAAAAAGATATTTCTATTCGGTGGAAGCCAAGGTTCTGTTGTTCTGAACAATGCTTTTCTACCAATTGTTGATGATCTGTTAAAAAAAGGATTTGAGATAATCTGGCAGATCGGAAAATACAGCTTTGATAAATTTTATCCGAAAATTAAAGATAGAAAAGGTATCTATGGTTTCGATTTTACAAATGAGATCGGTAAGATCTATAACTCTGTAGATCTGGCCATTGCTCGTGCCGGTGCATTGAGTTTAGCTGAGCTTGAAACAAAGAAAATTCCTTCCATACTGGTACCTCTACCCTCAGCAGCAGAGAATCACCAATACTTTAATGCTTTGGAATTAAAAGAAAAAAATATTGCAGTAATAATTGAACAAAAAGATCTAAATCCGGAAATCCTTGAGAGCAAAGTTATTGAGATGCTGGAAAATATAAACGAGATCAAAGCTAATTTTACCACGACTGTACATGCTAATGCCGCAAAGAATATTGCAGGTACGATCTTGAATTATTTAACGTAAAGGAGAACAAATGTTAGGAAGAACCAAGAAGATCCATTTTGTTGGAATTGGTGGAATTGGAATGAGTGGAATTGCCGAATTGCTTTTAAACCAGGGTTTTGAAATAAGTGGTTCTGATATGCAGTTATCTAAGATCACAAAACATTTAGCTTCTATAGGCGCTAAAATAACTGAAGGACACTCTTCAAATCTGATCATGGATGCAGATGTAGTTGTCAAATCTTCCGCTGTAAAGAATGATAATCCGGAAATAGCTACAGCTCTTTCGCAAAAAATCCCAGTGATTCGAAGAGCAGAAATGTTATCCGAGATCATGAGGATGAGCTATGGTATAGGTATAGCCGGTACTCATGGGAAAACATCTACTACATCAATGGTAGGTAGTGTACTGTCTGCTGCCAAGTTAGATCCTACAGTAATTGTAGGTGGAATTGTAAAAAATTATGGCTCAAATAATTTACTTGGATCAGGTAAATATATCGTGGTAGAAGCTGATGAATTCGATCGTTCTTTTCTCACTCTTAGTCCAATAATAGCTGGTATCACAAATATTGAAGCAGATCATCTGGATTGTTACTCAAACTTGGAAGGAGTAAAAGATGCATTTATTGAATATGCAAATAAAGTACCTTTTTTTGGAAGTGTGATCGCTTGCCTTGATGATTACGGTGTTCAATCTATAATACCGGATATAAATAAAGAAATTTTCACATACGGTCTTTCTAAACAGGCTAATGTGAGAGCTGATAACATTATTCAAAAGGATTTTAAATCGAGCTATGATGCAATTTATAATGGGAAAAAACTTGGAAACATTGAACTAAACGTAATGGGGAATCATAATATGCTCAATTCACTGCTGGCTGTATCGATTGGTTTAGAACTTGAAATTCCATTTTCTTCCATTAAAAAAGGGTTGAAAGACTATAATGGTGTTTTTCGTAGATTCGAGTTTAAAGGAGTAAAGGACGGAATTTCAGTTTATGATGATTATGCACATCATCCTACTGAGATCGAAGCTACCTTAAATGGTGTAAAGGATAACACTGATAAACGAATTGTAGTAGTATTCCAACCACATCTGTATTCTAGAACAAGAGATTTTTATAAAGAATTTGGACGTGCTTTTTTTCACTCCGATGTTCTGCTGATAGCACCAATTTATCCTGCCAGAGAAAAATCGATCCCTGGAGTAACCGGAAAGCTGATTGCGGATGCAGCTATACAATCCGGACATAAAAATGTTCATTTCATTCAATCGAACGACGACATTGTGAAAATGGTAAAAAAAGTATCAAAACCGGACGATATTTTAATCAGTATGGGTGCCGGCAGTATCTATAAATTTGCAGAAAAATTCTTAAATGAGGAAAATTAATTTGATTAAAAAGGAAAAAATGTTTGACAGTAAAATGCTAACTTCGTTTGTTATAAAGAGTTCCTTATGTAAATATTCCAACATGAAGATTGGTGGTAAGGCCACCTATCTTCTGGCTCCACATAGTCTTAGTGATTTGTCTTCAATAATCGTGGAAGCGAATTCTTTGGGTTTGAAGATTCTCCCTGTTGGTGGAGGTTCAAATATTTTATTTGGAAATGTTGGAAATAGAGTGATTATTTTGGATGCTTATCTTCCTGAAATTTTTGAAGTTGATAATGAAACAGTTATCGCTTCTTCTAATCAAAAGATCAGTTCATTTATCGATATGTGTGTTCAGCATGAATTAGGTGGTCTAGAATTCATTGCCGGGATTCCGGCACATATTGGCGGAGCTATTCACATGAATGCCGGAGCTTTTGGAAAATGTATTTTTGATTATTTATTATGGGTGGAATATATTGATATGCATGGTAATATTAATAAAATTGATTTTAAAAGCATAAAATTTGGTTATCGAACTACATCTATAGATGGATTTATAACCAAAGCAGCTTTTAATATGGAGAAGAAAACAAAAGAGCAGATAATTGCAGACAAGAAAGATATTATTTCCAAGAGATTGGAGCGGCATCCTTATGATTACCCGAGTTTGGGAAGTACATTTAAAAATCCGGCAGGGAAATATGCTGGAAAATTGATCGAAGAGTGTGGATTAAAAGAATTGCAGCAAGGTGGTGCTGAGATCAGCAAAAAGCATGCTAATTTCATTATCAATAAAGGCAGTGCCACTTTTGAGGACGTAATTGAGTTGATCAATATTATTCAAGAGACTGTCAGCAGAGAAAAAGGTATTAATCTTGAATTAGAGGTTAAGGTAATTAATTAATGAAAAAAAAATCCGGTTCCAGCAGATATTTCTTTTTCTTCATTGTATTGGTTGCAATGATATATGGAGTTTATTTTGGGATCAACAGCTTGTTCATGAAACTGGATATGTTCCGAATAAAATCAATTGAGATCGTCGGAAACGAAATTTTAGAAACTGATTTTCTTAAGAATATCTGCAATGATTTTATAAATATTAATATGTATACGATCTCAAAGAAAGATGTTTTACTGAAATATGAAAATATCGTTCGGATCAAAGATATAAAAATATCCAAAATTTTCCCAAATAAGTTGAAAATAATAATAAGTGAAAAAAAGGGTGAGTTCTTTATCAGGACAGAAAATGGCTCATTCTTCCCTATTGATAAAGACAGGATTGTTTTAGATAATGTTAATTTTTATGAGGATGAAGTTCTTCCGATAATTGGCAGTAAAATTCCTGACGATAAGATCACAATAGGAAAAATTGTGAAGGATGAACTTATTGAGAAAGTTTTTTCCTTAAAAGATCAATTTGCAAAGGTTGATCCGAATTTTATTGATTGCATATCAGAGTTTTACCTAAAAGGTGAAAACCTGGTATTAGTTAATGCTAATATTGGATACAATATCGTGCTGGGAGATGATGAGATAGAGGAAAAACTGAAAAAGCTTATTTTCCTGGAACAAAATCGGATATTTGAAAGAGGTACCACAATAGACCTGAGATACAAAGATCAGCTTGTGATCAGGTCGGAGGAGTTATGAAAATTGGGCAAGTGATTACAGCAATAGATATTGGTACAACCAAGATCTGTGTTATTATTTCACAAATTAATGAAGAAAATAAATTAGAAGTGAAAGGTATTGGTACAAGCGAATCCAATGGTATGGTCAATGGTATTGTTGTAGATATCATGAAAGCTTCAAAATCTATGAGCACCGCAATTAACGAAGCCGAAGAAATGGCTACTTTCAAAGCTAAGAATATTTATGTTGGCATTGCTGGTGAACATATAAAAAGCCAAAATACTATTGGGCGTATTTCATTAACCTCAGGTGCACATCCTTGTGATATTGACCAGCAACATGTCGATAATGTAATTTCTAATTCAAAAAACAATGTGAAAATACAGCAGGGAAACGAGAGATTAGAGATTATACATGCAATTCCGCAATATTATAAAATAGATGATCAGGATGGAATAATGAATCCCGTTAATATGAGCGGATTCAACCTTTCAGCTCATGTTCACATTGTAATGGCGGATATAAATGCACTTAGAAATATAAATAAATGTATTGAAATTGCAGGATACAAAGTTGAACAAACATATTTAGAACCAATTGCATCTTCACATGCAGTTCTTGATAGCGTAGAAAAAGATCTCGGATCTATAATAATTGATATTGGTGGCGGTACAACGGATATTGCCATTTTTTATAAAGATAGTATAAGATTTAGTGCTGTTCTACCTATTGGCGGTAAGAATATAACTCACGACCTTTCAGTTGGGTTACATACTTCACCACAGAATGCAGAAAAGCTCAAGATCGAATTGGGCAACTCACTTTCCGCGAAAGTACCAGCCGATAAGATCATCGAAATAGAGGGCATTGGTGGTAGAGAGACTAAGAAGAAAAAATTGAAATATATGTCAGAGATCATTGAAGCAAGGATGAGAGAAATATTTGAAGGTGCTTATAGAATACTGAATGAGCATCATGACCTTAGTTTAATTTCAGCAGGATTAGTGTTAACCGGCGGAGCTTCCCTGTTAAGAGATTCTTCTGCTCTGGCTGATCAAATCTTCAATATGCCTACAAAGATCGGTTATCCTAATCTCTCAGAGCTGGCAGGTCCTACTGAAAGACTTGAAAATCCAAAATATGCTACTAGTGTAGGAATTTTATATTACGTTTATGATGAGCTTAAAAATAGAGATGATAAGATCAGTAGTATAAAGATCGGAAATTCATTTTCCACTTTCTGGCAGAAATGTAAAGACGCATTTAAAGATTATTTTTAGAATAAAAATTAGTTTATTTTCGGAGGATATATGTTAGAATTAGACCTTAATCATGATGAAATACCTTTTGGTACGCATATCAAGATCATTGGTGTTGGTGGTGCTGGTGGAAATGCAGTTGATACAATGATCGAATATAACCTAGCCGGTGTGGAATTTGCCGTGGCAAATACTAATATCCTCGATTTGAAGAAATCAAAAGCAAAAATAAAACTACAGCTTGGTAAAGAGCTAACCAAAGGTCTTGGAGCTGGAGCTAATCCGGATGTTGGCCGAAAAGCTGCAGAAGAATCACGCGAGGATATTAAAAATGTACTCAAGGATACGGACCTGCTTTTTATCGCTGCCGGTATGGGTGGAGGAACAGGTACAGGGGCAACACCCGTTATTACCTCTCTGGCCCGTGAAATGGGAATTCTTACAATTGCTATTGTGAGTAGACCATTTAAAGGTGAAGGCAAAAAGCGTATGGTCTACGCTGAAAATGGTATTACAAAACTTCGTGAAAATATCGACACTCTTATTGTTATTCCTAACGAAAAATTGAATGAGATATATCCTGATATGACTGTTATCAATGCTTTTAAAAAGGCAGACAATGTACTATATGATGCGGCTAAAGCTATTTCCGATATAATTCACTTCAGCGGCTATATTAATGTTGATTTCGCTGATGTACAAACTGTAATGCAGAATCGTGGATTAGCAATAATGGGTACTGGAATTGGTGATGGAGATCAACGTGCTGTAGATGCTGCACAAAGTGCAATGAACAATCCTTTACTTGCTGATATTTCTGTTGAAAATGCCAAGGGTATACTTATTAATATAACAGCAGGAAAAGATTTTAAAATGGATGAATTTGAAGTTATTACAAATGAGATCGTGAAGCAGACCGGAGATGATGGAGATATAATTACAGGCATTATTCTGGATGATGCAATGGAAGGAAAAATTAAGGTAACCTTGATCACAACAGGTATTGATACTCCAAATACATCAGTGTATGAACGAGAAACTTTAATTTATGATAAAGAGGATAATTCTGAAGATATTAATAGTACTTTACAGAGAATACGAAAAACTGACTCATTAAATTTAAATAGACAAACCAGCGAAAAGAGCAGAGTATTCCCGGATAAGCAAATGGAAATTCCTGCTTTCTTAAGAAAATTCTCTAATTAATATTTTGATCTCTGGTGAGTAGATGACATATTTAGAAATCTATAATGTATTAAAAAGCAAATTTAATTTAACAGATGATAAGATAGATATTCCAGAATTGGGAACCAGAGTTATAAACTTACCATTTGAATCATTCAACCATACACTGCTGCCAGGAGAAGAGTCATATCAATGTAATGAACATAATACAAAATTTGATATAACCTACGATCTTTCCAGCAAGGTTAATGCTCCGCACTTGAATGAGATCATTGAGAGATCTGATTCGAAAATTAAAGAAAATGTAAATTTTAAGTATAGTATTTTTACTCCAATTGAAATTAAAAAAAATAAAAAAACTGAAAAAGTTAAAATTAAAAAAATTAAAACTAATGGCGTTATTATTCTATTGCACGGTCTTAATGAAAAAGATTGGAATAAATATCTGCCCTGGGCATATAAATTAATGGAATCGACCGGCAAACAGGTTATTCTCTTCCCTATTGCTTTTCATATGAATAGAACTCCAGTTAAATGGACTGATCCAAGATTCCTGAGATTAGCAAATAAAGAAAGGAAAGTGATCTTTCCTAAAGTAGCAAATTCATCATTCGCCAACATCGCTCTTAGTGCACGTCTTCAATTTCATCCTCAAAGATTTTTATGGTCAGGACTTCAATCATTCCATGATGTAATGCAGCTTATCCATGAAATCAGATCCGGTTTGCATCCGCAGATCAAAAAGAAAACTTCAATTGATTTCTTTGCATATTCTATCGGATCATTCCTGGCTAACATCATATTAATGACAAATTCATACAATTATCTTTCAAAATCGAGATTATTTCATTTCTGTGGTGGACCTACACTTAACCGGATGAATGCAGCCTCAAAATATATCATGGACAGTGAAGCTAATATTTCTGTTTACTCCTTCTATATTGAACGCTTAGAAGAAGAATTAAAAAAAGACGAACGGCTTAAACATTATTTCAGTAATCTTCATCCTGTAGGAAATTATTTTAAAAGTATGCTGGAATTTCATAAAATGCAGGAATTCAGAGAAAAGCGATTTAAAGAATTAAATAAAAATATCTGTGCTTTAGCTCTTAAAAAAGACTATGTAGTTCCTCCTTCTGAAGTTATTAATACTTTAAAAGGTTCAGATCAAAAAATCCCCATAAAAGTTAAGATCATGGATTTTAACTATAAATATGATCATGTGATCCCTTTCCCGCCTACCAAAAAACTTGAGAAGGAAGTGGATAAAAGTTTCAATCGAGTTTTCCGTTATGCAGCAAAACATTTAAAATAGAATGAAAAAAAGTGATCTGATCATTCGCCAGTTAAAACCTTCCGAATATGATGTGCTGATCGATGTCTGGACCAGATCATCACTTCCTTTCAAACCTGAGGGCAGAGATACAAAAGAAAATATCTTAAACCAATTGAAGATCACTAATAACCGTTTCTTTGTAGCTGTTATGGCTAATGAACTTGTCGGTGCAATTATAGCAAGCCATAATGGACGAAAGGGTTGGTTCAATCGACTGGCTGTCTTACCTGAATTCAGAGAAAAGGGAATTGCAGCAACTTTGATCAAAAAATCTGAAGAATTTTTTCTTTCCAACAATATTAAAATATTTGCCTGCCTCATAGAAGACTGGAACGATCAATCACTGAGATATTTTCTGAATAAAAATTATACCGAACACAAAGATATTATTTATTTCACAAAAAAGATCGGACCAGAAATATAAATAATAATTACTTGCAAATAATTGTATCATCAATTTTTTTTACTTATGAATTTAGTAATTTTAGGAGTAATAAATGGCAGAGATAAGAATAACTATCTCAGAAATTATCGATGTTTGCATCGCAAATAACTTGATCCCTGATTCAATCTCAGGTATTGAAATATCAGGTGAGCATATTAAATTTCGCTATAAGAGCAAAAAACCGGTTTCCACTCAGATTGATTTAGAAATTAATTACCAGGACTACAGCAATGGTATGATCTTTCTGGAAGTACAAACCAATTGGATAGTGGATAAGTTCTTACGTTTTAAGAAGTTTCCAAGTACGCAATACATTCAGTATGAACATCCGGTTATCACTTTTTATTTACAGCAATTCCTTACTGATAATTTAAAAATTTTACACATTGAGTATATGAATTTTAGTAATGGATCTTTCAAAATAAAAACATTTAACGAATAAAACGTATAATCGTTGGCAAGGCAAGCCGATTTTTAAAAGGAGAAAGCATGAAAAAAATAGTAATATTGATATTTATCGTAGCAATAATTTCGATGACAGTAATTAGTTGTTCAAAGAATGTAATTATTGATCCAAAAGGAGATAAGATGAATTATACAAAGACAGATTCCGGATTGGAATATATAATTACCGAGA